>Ga0222427_100322_pt1 | contig 90596 bp, 59 predicted proteins | sample 2B20Ametagenome_FD_182890 | JGI IMG/M metagenome (GOLD analysis project Ga0222427, IMG submission 182890) | Enriched microbial communities from leaf-cutter ant dump, University of Wisconsin, Madison, United States - 2B20A (version 2) | ecosystem: Environmental > Terrestrial > Nest > Insects nest... | reverse complement strand
TTGGACCTTATGCAATAGCACAAGGAACATTGACTGCAGGTGACAATTATACCATTACATTCGTTGGAAACGACTTTGAAATCACTGCCAAAACAATTGCAGTTACTGCCGATTCTAAAACAAAAGTATATGGAGAGAAAGATTCAGCTTTGACTTATTCATTCACGCCAAATTTGGAAAGCGGTGATTCATTCACAGGAGATTTATCTAGAGTTGAAGGAGAAAACATTGGAGCTTATGCCATAAACCAAGGAAGTTTAAGTGCAGGATCTAATTACACTATTGATTATGTAAGTAAAGATTATACGATTACAGCAAAACCAATCACAGTAACGGCCGATTCTTCTCAAACAAAAGTTTACGGAACAGAAGATCCAACTTTCGCTTATTCAGTTTCACCAAGTTTAATTGGAAACGATGCTTTCTCAGGTCTTTTAAAAAGAGCAACAGGAGAGGATGTTGGACCTTATGCAATAGCACAAGGAACATTGACTGCAGGTGACAATTATACCATTACATTCGTTGGAAACGACTTTGAAATCACTGCCAAAACAATTGCAGTTACTGCCGATTCTCAAACAAAAGTATATGGAGAGAAAGATTCAGCTTTGACTTATTCATTCACGCCAAGTTTAGAAAGCGGTGATTCATTCACAGGAGATTTGTCTAGAGTTGAAGGAGAAAATATTGGAGCTTATGCTATCAACCAAGGAACTTTAAGCGCAGGATCTAATTACACGATTGATTATGTAAGTAAAGATTATACGATTACAGCAAAACCAATCACGGTAATGGCTGATGCTTCTCAAACAAAAGTTTACGGAACAGAAGATCCAGCTTTCGCTTATTCAGTTTCACCAAGTTTAATTGGAAATGATGCGATCTCTGGAGCTTTATCAAGAGAATTTGGAGAAAATGTTGGTTTTTATGCTATTGAACAAGGAGATTTAAGTGCAGGATCTAATTACATCATTACTTTTGAAAGTAAAGACTTTGAAATTACTCCAAAAGAAATCACAGTAAGCGCTAATGCTTCTCAAAACAAATTTTACGGAGAATCAGATCCAATTTTTACTTATACTGCAAGCGAAGCTTTAGAAAGTGGAAATGCTTTTAGCGGAAGCTTAAGTAGAGCAAAAGGCGAGAACGCTGGAACTTACAATTATACTATTGGCAGTTTATCAGCAGGATCTAACTATACTGTAACTTTAGTTGGTGCAAATACTTTTGAAATCGCAGCAAAACCAATCACAGTAACGGCTGATGCTTCTCAAACAAAAGTATACGGAACAGCTGATCCAACTTTCGCTTATTCAGTTTCACCAAGTTTAATTGGAAATGATACTTTCTCTGGTGCTTTAAAAAGAGCAGCAGGAGAGGATGTTGGAAATTATGCAATCGCACAAGGAACATTGACAGCAGGTGATAATTATATCATTACGTATGCTGGGAATGATTTTGAAATTACCAAAGCAGATCAAGTTATCACTTGGAATCAAACTTTAGTTTCAAATTGTGAAGGAGTAAGTACAAGCGTTTTAACAGCTAGTTCAAATAGTGGTTTACCGGTTATGTATACTTCTTCGAATGAAGATGTGGTAACGATTTCAAATGATGAACTAATTTATAAGAATTCTGGTTCTGCAACTATTACAGCTTCTCAAGCGGGTAATAACAATTACAATGCTGCAGAAACGGTATCATTACCAGTTATAAATAGCCAGCCGAATTTAATCAGACAACAGTTTGAGAATGTTATTTTCTTTGACAATAGCTCAAAAGAATTTAAATCGTATGCTTGGTACAAAGATGGAGTTCTAGTTGCAGATCAAACTTTACAATATTATAAAGAAGCTGCAGGTTTGAACGGAACATATTATGCAGTTGCAACAAAACTAGACGGAACATTAATTACTTCTTGTCCATTAACGTTGTCTTCAGCTAAAACAGTTGAAACGATTAGAGTTTATCCTAATCCTGTTCGAAAAAATGAAAGTTATCAATTGATTACCAATTTAGATCCAGCTAAAATGCTAAACGCTCGTATTGAAGTATTTGCTGTAAATGGATCGTTGGTAGATCAAAGAACAACTAATGAAAACGAGACTACACTACAGGCACCAGGCGTTGAAGCGGTATATATCGTAAGAATGACTTTAGCAAATGGTAAAACGTTTACAAAAAACCTTTTAGTGAAAAACTAAATAATTAGAAGAATATGAAATCCTCATTATTTTATTAATGAGGATGGATTGTTCTGAAAAAAATATAACAGATATGAAATTTAATAGTAAACATATACTAGCAATTATATTAATTCTATTCGCTACAGTTGCTAATGCTCAATTTTACGTAGGTCTACAAACAGGAGTAGCTAATCTTGAAAGTAACGTAGAAGGAATCGTACCCGAAACAAAAATGGGAGGAGCTCTAAAAGCAGGATATATCTATTCTTTTACCAAAAATATCGGAATTGGATCAGGATTAGAATTCTCGCAATACAAGCAAAACATATCTTTGGTTTCTCCTTCTAGTACACTAACCAACTATGAAGTAGATGCCTCAGGTTCTGCATTTATTTATACCGTTACTACCAGTAATTATAAAGAAAAACAAACATTGCAATCTCTTCAAATTCCGCTTTTTCTACAATTTAAAAGCAACATCAATAAAGGAATCGATTTTAATTTTAGAGCAGGAGTAAAGTATTTTTTACCTGTTAGTTATAAAATAAAGGCTAGTGCAGATAATGTAAAGGGCAGTGCTTATTATCCTGATTTTAACATGACTATTGATGATTTGCCTGAATATGGAATAGGACAACAAAGCAGTTATGCAGCAGAAGGAAAATACGACACAAAAGGAATTTTTATGAGTACTTTCGAGTTAGGATTTACATTCGATATCACTAAAAAGAATGCTTTATATGCGGCAATGTTTTTTGAAAATGGATACGGAACGATACTTGACCAAAAAAATGATCAGTCTTATGTTGGGTTTAATCCAAAATCAATAGAGGGCAGAAAAGCGAATGGTTTGTACAGTACTGAAAAAAATGCTGAAATAAAACCAGTAGCTTTTGGTTTGACATTGGGATGGAATTTTAAATAACATAATATGAATTTCTGCATCAGGAAATAAAAGATACAACCAAAAACAAAGCAAAAACCAACAAAAAGAGTTAAGATGTTCATTAGATATCTTAGCTCTTTTTTTTTGGTTTATTTTTGCCGCAAGCTTTAGTTGGCAATATCTATTTTAGATTTTCCATTGAAAAGTTCAGAGAAATTCCAATAATAATTACAATTGTTATTTTTGAGTTAATATCTTGGTCAAGATTTTTTCTTGGCCTTTAAATCTATATTTTTAAAACCTTAAAACGATATCTCTAAAAAAATGACGAGGAAGTTCTTAAAGAAAACTGCAATCACAATTACGACCCTATTTCTACTTTTCATAATTACGCTAACAGTTGTTCCCTATGTCTTCAAAGACGAAATAACAAATAAATTAGAAAGTTTAGCCAATGAAAAACTAGATGCACAAGTACGTTTTGACCAGATTGGACTATCGGTTTTCAAACATTTTCCCGCGCTAACCATTTACGCTAAAAATGTCAGCATAGACAGCAAAAAGAAACAATTTGAAGCGTCAAGAATTGTAAAAGCAGGAAGAGTATCAGCAGGACTGAATTTTTACAGCTTATTAAAAGGCAAGATAGTTTTGGATGCTGTATATCTAGATGAAGCCGATTTAAACCTTGAAATAGATTCTAAAGGAAATGCCAATTTTAATATTATAAAACCTTCTAGCTCTACAGATACTACTCAAACCGAATTTAATATTAAACGAGTAGTTATAAAACAAACCAACATATCGTACAATGACAAAAGTGCACTATTAAAATTTAAAGTTCAGGATCTTAGCTACAAAGGAACGGGAGATCTAAGTGCGGCATTATTTGATCTTGATTCTAACGTAAAAATAAAATCATTCGATTTTAGCTTAAACGGTGTCGATTATGTTCGCAGCAAGCCAATCAATGCTGAAATTACAACCTACATTGATGCTAAAGCGCTTAAATTTAAGTTTGAGCGAAATGTTATTCGCATTAAAAATTTCCCATTCTCATTTAATGGGCATTTTGCATTTATAAAAGGAGGATATGATTTTGATCTGCGTATGCAGTCTAAAAATTCGACTTTAGAAGAAATGCTGTCGCTTGTGCCTCCAGTTTACGATAAGTGGCGCGAACAAATGACAATTACAGGTAATATCGATTTCAGAATATTTGCCAAAGGAAAATACATGCAGGATCAATCAGAAAAACCAATCGTTTCAGCTGATTTGCAAATTAATAATGGCACCATAGCGTATAAAAAAATTAAAGAACCTCTAAAAGATATCAATATAGCAGCAAAAGCTGAGGTTAAAGATTTAGACATTAATAAATTAAAGTTCGATTTAGATAACCTTTCTTTTAATCTGGATAAAAAGAAAACGACAATTAATTTTCATTCAGAAGGTTTCAAAAAACTAAAAATTAAAACCGCTGTAAAAGCCGATTTAGATTTGGCAAAATTAAAAGACGCCTTAAATCTCAACGATAATGATATTCGCGGAGATATTGCTTTAGACTTAAAAGCCGATGGCGTGTTTCTAAGAGATTTAGGTTTCAGCCCGCGTTTAAACAAGGTAGATACCATCATTAAAAGTATTCCGAAGTTTGAATTAAATGCAAGCTTAAAAAACGGATATATTAAAAATATAAAGAAACAAGATGCAATCAAAAACGTAAGTCTAAATCTTAGTTTAACTGCTAAAGACAGCATTTTACGCAATGTTTCGGGTAAAATAACCAATTTGAATGCAGAAGCTCTGGATAATTTTGTCAGAGGACGTTTTGAACTTCATAAACTATATCCTTTTACTGTAGATACAGAATTAGAATCTAAAATAGATTTAGCGCAGATACATAAATTCTATCCTTTAGACAGTTTAGAAGTTAAAGGAGATTTGAATTTAAAAGTAAGCATGCATGGGATTTTAAACCGCAAGCAGAAAAAATATCCATCATCAAAAACAGTAATAAACATCAAAAATGGATATTTAAAATCGCTTAAATTTCCAAAAATACCAGTCGAAAATATAAATATAAGTGCAGCTGTAACAAGCGAAAGAGGGACTGGAGAAGATTTAAATGTAAAATTACAACCTGCTGAATTTGTATTGGCAGGATCACCTTTTAAAGTTCAAGGCGAAGTAACGAACCTTTATGATTTAGTTTATAACATCAAAACTCAAGGAACTTTAGATGTTGGTAAACTAACGCAGATATTTCCTGTAAAAGACATGAGTATTTCTGGAATTATCCAAACCAATCTTATTGCTAAAGGTTCTAAAAAAGATATAGATGCCAAAAACTACGACAACATTAAAAATGGAGGCAAACTTGAAGCCAGAAATTTAGTAATTAAAAGCAATATGTTTCCTGAACCTTTTGAGATATCTAAAGGAACATTTAAGTTCTTTAAGGATAAAATGCGTTTTGAAGAATTCAATCTTACATATGGCAAATCAGATGTGGTATTAAATGGTTATATCCATAACGTATTGCGATATCTTTTTAATCGAAAGTATTTGCGTCAAGCGAATGAAAAATTGAAAGCTGATATTAATTTATCCAGCGATCAGATTAATGCGAACGAGTTTTTTGATATGATTGCCAAATATACAGATCAGAAAGCGGAAGAAGAAACAATGCAGAAAACAGATTCTACGGCTGTAATTGCAAATACCAAAAACAGTACCGATAAAAACAAAAACTACGTAATTAGAATTCCAAGCACTGCCGATTTGAAAATCTCAGCAAAAGTCAATAATCTTCAATTTGACACTTATAAGATTAAAGATTTTGTTGGAACATTGGTAGTTAATGATCGAAAAGTTCAAGTAACAGAAGCCGCTTTTAACATGGCAGGCACCAAAATAGCGATGACAGGCGATTATAAAGCGCAACATAGACGCTTGGCAAAATACAATGCGAATTTTAAAGCCAGTAATTTTGATATTCAGCGTGCGTATGCAGAAATTCCAATCTTTGCCGAATTGGTCAGCATGGCTAAAGATGCCTATGGACTAGTTTCGGTAGATTATCAGCTTGGAGGAAGTATAGATCAGAATATGGATATCGATTTTAAATCTATTGAAGGTGAAGGAACACTGACATTGGAAGATATTAAATTCAAGAATTTTAAACTTTTAAATCATGTAGCTAAAAAAGCAGATGCCGCCGATTTAGAAAAAGCTTCATTTAATAAAATTGCCATTCATTCGGCCATAAAAAATAATGTAATGACTATTACACCAACAACCATGAAAATGGCAGGTTTTAGAGGAAAACTCGAAGGTCAGGTTACAATGGATGGTAAAATTAATGTCGGATTTCGTTTAGGTCTTCCGCCAATGGGACTTATTAATATTCCGATGAAAATTACTGGAACGGCAGATGATTTTGAAATTTCTACAGGTAAATTTAAAGAAGATACCACTTTTGCAGAAGAAAGCGAATTAAACAATTTGCAGCCAGAACCGAGACGATCAAGAGAAAGAGATTCTACAAGATTATCTCGTCGAGAAGGTTTTAGAGCGAAAGATACGCTTAAATCAAAATAGCTGAAATAAACAAAAAATTATGGTAAACGACTATAAAAAACACGATTTGTATGGCAAGACATTGATTCAGAAAATTGAATTAACACCGCCGTTTCAATTTGATTTTCCTGTTACAGAACAGGCCTGTTTTTTGTATGTAAAAAGCGGAGATGTCGAATATCAAATTGATGAGCAACAGATAAGCGTTGCTACCAATTATTCCTTATTACTAAACTGCATAAATTCTGGAAAACAGATACAGAATTCAAAATCAAATAATAGTTGTGAGATTGTAATTGTCACTTTTTATCCAGAGATCTTAAAAAAGATATATGATAGAGATTTGCCTTTGCTTTTGCAAAAACCAGCAAACGTAATCTCGAATAAATCAAGTGAAAAAATAAATAATGATTTTCTAATTCAGAAATACATTGAAGGTTTATTATTTTATTTCGAAAATCCTTCTCTCATCAATGAAGATATTCTGATTCTTAAAGTTAAAGAGATTATTTTATTGCTTTCTCAAACACAAAATTCAGAATCAGTACAAGTAATATTATCACAGCTTTTTTCTCCCACAACATATACTTTTAAGCAAATTATAGAAGCAAATTTATTTTCTCAATTAACTATTGATGAACTGGCACAATTAAACAATTTGAGTGTTTCATCATTCAAACGGGAATTTGCAAAAATATATCACGATACGCCAGCAAATTATATCAAGATAAAAAAGCTAGAAAAAGCCGCGCAGTTACTTCAAGTTTCAGATCAGCGTATTACCGAAATAGCATTTGACTGCGGTTTTAATGATCTGGCAAATTTCACCAAAAGTTTTACAAGCAAATACAACATAAGTCCCACAAATTACCGTCAGAAAATGAATAACAATTAGTAATTAAAGTGGATTTAGATAACCTTTTAACATCCTTAAGATAAAATTCTTTTGGATGTTTTTTTGTGAACCAAATTGACAAACAATTGAACATATTGACAAAACAATTTTCCTCAATCTATCGCAAGTTTGCTAAGTATTTTCAAACAATTTAAATCAATAAAAAATGGGATTATCAAGCTTAGGAATTTTTCATACCATTATAGGAGTTGCGGCAATCATTGCAGCAATAGCAGATTTTATTAAATATGGTAAAATCAATTTAGACAAATCATCCGGTAAAATATATTTTTACGGAACAATCGTTACTTCACTAACTTCATTAGGAATATCTAAACACGGCGGATTTAATCCAGGACATGTCTTTTCTATTTTTATAATTATACTTGTTTTAGCGGCTTATTTTCTGAATTCTAAGAGAAAAAACAGCGCAAGAGCACGTTATTTTGAAAACTTTTGGCTGTCTTTTAGTTTTTTCCTGTCTCTTGTTCCAACAGTAAATGAAACTTTTACAAGAGTTCCAATAGGACATCCGCTGGCTAAGGATATAAAAGATCCGATAATAGGCAATACGCTTCTTGTTTTATTAGTGCTTTTTGTTGCAGGTTCAATTTACCAGTTTAAAAAGCAGAAGTTTATCAATAAAGCACCAGGACTTTAATTTAGGAAAACTATTATTTTGAATAGAAAAGGCCTTCAATTAAATTGAGGGCTTTTTTGTTTTCAATCAAATTTAAATTTGCCCCTTTAGAGAAAACTTTTACTTATTTTTTACGTATATCATTAAGTGAGTTAAAAATTATCCAGTTTTTTAAAATATACTTTTCAAAAATTGCCTAAATACAGGAGTAAGATTAGTACTAATATTGTTTTTATTGTTAAAATAAAATAATGTTTTTTTATTTTATTAAGAATATATGGCCCTTATAAATATTGTTTTAATAAATTTTTAAAGAATACTGTTTGCAATTTGCGGATAACTGAATTTTATATAGATTTGTTTTTAACTAGAGTAATTTTATTTTGGAGATCGATATTGTATTAAAAGAACTTAAAAATCAAAATAAAACTGTTTATAAAACTGTCTTCAATCGTTTTTATAAAGAGCTGGTTATCTATGCCAATAATTTTTTATTCGATCAACAGGCGAGTGAAGATGTTGTGCAAGATGTTTTTATCTTATTATGGGAAAATGCAAATACTATTGATATCAGAACTTCTTTGAAAGCATATTTGTTTGCAATGGTTCGTAATAAATGTCTTAATTACCTTAAATCCATAAAAATTACCGACGATTTAAATTTGATCGACTTAAACTCCATGATTGTTTTAGACGAAGATTTGGATTTAACTTCTGAAGAAGAAAAAAGTATCGTTTACAATCATATCCTAAAAGTGATTGATACGTTTCCTGATAGTATGCAGGAAGTTTTTAAACTTAAGTTTATAGAAAATTTAAGCTACAATGAAATTGCAGAAGAATTAAATATTTCTGTAAATACCGTTAAAACCCAACTTCAGCGAGCTAAAACAAAGATTAGCCAATCATTGGTTATAATTTTGGCTTTATTTTCAATTCGCTCGTAAGAAATTTATCTCTCTTTATCTAAAATTTAATTTTTTCTTCGTTTTTTCTTAAACTTTTGTCACCCATTTATAGAATCCGATTGTCTTAGTTATAAATTACCATCAAGTAATTGTTAATTTAAAAGAATTCTCAAAATGGATTTTAAACTGATCATAAAGAAAATAAACGATACTCTCAGCCCCGAAGAAGAATCAATTTTTACTGCATGGTACGATGAGTCAGACGCAAACAGGGAATATTTTGAAAGAGTAAAAAATAATTATCAAGTCGATCTTGAGCCAGAAGATATTAATCTGAATAGCGCTTGGAATACAATTGATAAAATCATTAGTCCAGAACGAAACAGAAGATCGTATTACAAATATGCGATTGCAGCTTCTGTAGCTTTACTTATAGGAATTGGATATTATAAAACTCAAAGAACAACTTCATTCAATTCAATTAATACAGAAAAAGAAAATACTGTTGTTGAAAAAGAAAGACCAAAAAATAGCGATGAGGTAATCTTGACACTTTCTGATGGATCAAAAGTAGTTTTGAACGATCAGAAAAATGGAGTTGTAGCAAGTCAAGAAGATATCGTAATTACGAAAGACAAAGATGGACAAATCCGTTATGAAGATAAAAACTCAGATCACAAAGGAAAAGTAAGCTTTAATACTTTAATTACACCAAACGGAAAAACATTTCAAATTGCACTGCCAGACGGAACTGTTGTTTGGATGAATGCAGGATCTTCTTTAAAATATCCAACTTATTTTGAAGGAAATGAAAGATCGGTTGCTTTAACTGGAGAAGCTTATTTTGAAGTAGCTCATAATCCAAAAATGCCTTTTAAAGTACTATCAAACGGACAAGAAGTTGAAGTTTTAGGAACGCATTTCAATGTAAGAGCTTATGAAAATGAGCCTTTGTTGAAAACGACTTTATTAGAAGGAAAAATCAAAATTACAGAAGGAAGCAATTCAGCGCTGGTAAAACCGGGTCAGCAGATTGTAGTTTCGTTAGACAAACATTCAATGCGTACCAGAGAAGTTAATACAGAATTGGCTATAGCATGGAAAAATAGATTGTTTTATTTTGAAAATGCCAAATACGACGAAATTATGCGCGAGATTGAAAGATGGTATGATGTCGATGTAATTTATAAAGGCAAAATTCCGGATGAGCGTTTTGAAGGTGCAATTCAGAAAGACTTAAAACTAGATCAGGTACTAAAAATGCTTGAAAGCAAAGATATTCACTTTAAAATTTCAGGGAAGGAGGTGATTGTGACGCAGTAATTATGTGACACAGGAGCCAAAGCAAAAAAAATACCCAAAGCGTTCCAGCGCCCTGGGTATGTATAGCGGAGCTCCTAATAAAATTTTAACCGATCCTATTATTAACCAGCCGATTCAAAAGTAATGAAATTTTTTACAAAACAAAAATTAAGTCATGGCCAGAATTCAGCCAAAAAAGCAAGATTCAGGTCAGCTACAACAGATAATCTAAAAAAAATATACCTTATATTATTTCTTTTTTTTGCGTATACAACTGTAGCACAAAACAATAAAACGGTAACCATTGAGGGAACCAATCTTACATTAAAAAAAGTATTTGACAATATAACAAAGCAGACAGGTTACGTTTTCTTCTATAATGTCAAAATTTTAGAAAATGCAAAACCAGTAAATCTTAATATTCAGAAAAAAACAATTCAGGAAACTCTAGGAATTGTTTTTGAAGGACAGCCTTTTTCTTTTTCAATTCAAGATAGAACTATTGTTGTAACGTTAAATAATCCCGACAATAAAGGCACAGGTTCTATACAAGTAAAAGGAAAAGTTCTTAATTCCCAAAATGAACCTTATCCAGGTATAAATGTTTGGGTAACAGGTACTAGAATTGGAGCCGTTACTGATTTTGACGGAAGTTTTATTCTACACGACGTTCCGTCTAATTCTGTAATTGAATGTTCAGGATTGACTATCGAAACCACTAGACTTGTTCTTGATGGTCGGTCCACTGTAACTATTACAGCCAAAGAGAAAGTTTCGGTAATGAACGAAATTGTGGTAAACAACGGATACCAAAAAATTTCAAAAACTCGTTCTACAGGATCTGTTTCTACAATTACAGCAAAAGAACTGGATAAAATTCCGGTATCAAACGTAATGCACCAACTGGAAGGTCAGGTTGCAGGTTTGGCAATCGACGTTATGGATTCTGACAATACCTTTGTTTACGGAAATCTATATGGTGAGGCTGCTGGAATTTCTAGTTATAGTTTCAGAATTCGTGGGCAGTCTACCTATAATACAAGTGGTGCTAATAACATGCCATTGATCATTTTAGACGGTACTCCAACAGAATTAGATATTAGAACACTGAATCCAAAAGACATTGAAAAAATTACCTTTTTGAAAGATGCAGCCGCAGCTTCTATTTATGGTGCAAGATCTGCCAATGGGGTTATGGTAATCGAAACTAAAAAAGGAAAGAAAGGAAAAACAAGATTCAGTGCGTCTCAAAATTACGGAATCGCGAATAAAGCTTCATTGTCGAATTTGCCTTTAATGAATTCTTCTCAGATTTTAAATTTAGAACAAGAATTAGTAGACAAAGGAATTATCACTGACCCTGCAGCAGCGACGAGCCTTTATAATTCGACACCAATTAGCCAAGGAGTCGAATATATGTTTCAAGAAAAAAGAGGAACTATTACAGCAGCAGAAAAAGAAGCTCAGCTGAATATTTTAAGAGGAAGAAATAATTACGATCAAATTAGCAAATATCTTATTCGTCCTAATGAGACCAATAGCTATGATTTGTCATTCAGCGGAGGAGAAAATGATTATTCATATTTTACTTCAGCTTCTTTCTCTAACGAAAAAACACAAGTTATTGGTACAGGAGGAAAACGTATGACTTTTACTGTAAATCAGGATTTTAAAGTTCTTAATTACTTAAAAGTAAGTACAAGTTTGAAAGGATCTTTTTTCAATTTTGAAAATAATGGAATTGGATTAAATCCTCTGGGGTCTTCATTAACTACCTTCTTGCCTTATGATCAAATTGTTGATGCAAATGGAAAATCAGTATCATACTACAGACGTTTTTATAGCGCAGACAGCGAAAGATTGCAAAGTCAAGGATATTTGCCATGGACTTATAATTATATGGATGAGCAAAATTTTAAAGGATATGGTAGCAAAGAACAGAATTACTCTGCCAACATTTCTGTCACAGCACCTTTATTTAAAGGTTTGGATGCAAATGCGACCTATTATATTGAAAATTCTAATGCAGATAGAAGCAAATTTAATGATCCCAACAGCTATTTTTCAAGAGATTTAGTTAACAACTATACTTCTATAAATAGTGATGGAGAATTGGTTTACGGAGTACCTGTTGGAGGAATAAACCAAAGCTCAAGATATAAGAGAGAAAGTTACACAGGAAGAGGCCAGTTGATTTACAATACTCTTCTGGCAGAAAAACATGCTATTGATGTTCTTGGTGGTATCGAATTTAGAGAAACCAAAGAAATGCAGCAAGGAGGAACATTATATGGTTATAATCAAAACTCTCAGACTTCTATCGATCTTCCTTCAAACATGCCTAATACAGTCTATGGATATTCAACATCTCTTAGTTACAATAATGTTTTAAAAAGCCAAACACGTCGTTTTTTATCTTATTATGGAAATGCTTCTTATACGTTTGCTGACAGATACATTGTTTCAGGAAGTGCTCGTTTAGATGATTATAACAACTTTGGAGTAGACAAAAATTACAGAAGAACACCTTTGTGGTCTACTGGATTTAAATGGAATATTATTAAAGAAGATTTCATGAAAGGAGTTACGGCAATTGATAACTTAAGTTTTAGAGCAAGTTATGGTTATAACGGAAATATCAGTTTGACGACATTCCCTTTTACTAATATTTCTTTAGCAGATATTGATAGGTTTTCCCAACAACCATACGCTTTTGTTACAGCGGCAGCAAACCCTTCTTTGCGTTGGGAAAAGACAGGAATCATGAATTTTGGTCTTGATTTTAGTTTACTGAATTATCGCTTAAACGGAACTATTGAGTACTATAAGAAAGACAGTAAAGACTTAATTCAAGATTTTCCAGTTTCACCGTTTTATGGATTGCCAAATAACTCTTTAGTGAGAAATACATCGACACTAACAGGACATGGTATTGATTTTAATTTAACAGGAGTGCTTGTAAAATCTAAGGATTTTGGATTGGATATGACTTTGGTAACTTCATACAATACCAATGAAGTTACAGATTCAAGATATACTAATTATTCTTCTTATTTAAACGGAACAGGAAGTGCACCACCAATTGTTGGATATGGAGTGAACAGTATTTTTGCTTTTAGAAATGCAGGTTTAAATTCTTCTGGATCTGTTCAGGTGTATGATAAAGATGGAAACATTATACAGTCAACTACTGCTTTGAAAGATATCGAGGATATGAAATACATGGGAACTTCAACTCCAAAATATTACGGAAGTTTAAGTGCTAATCTTACTTATAAGAAAGTATCTCTTTACTTATTGGCGACTTACAAATTAGATTACGTATTGTTTAAGCCAGCTTTTAACAGTTATGTTACAAGATACGGAACTTTTAATGCATACGATCTGAATTCAGAAATTGATCAAAGATGGAGAAATCCAGGAGACGAAGCTACAACAAATGTTCCTGGTGTAAGAGGAATGTCAGGTTACAGCTACTCACGTTATGTATTTAGCGATAATAGAGTAATTGACGGAGATCATATTCGTTTTAAAGAAGTTTCATTAAAATATGATTTATCCAATTTATTTAAAGACACTTTTATTGATAGTGCATCTTTAACCTGTTCAGCAAGAAATCTTGGTATTATCTGGAGAAAAAACAAAGATAATTTAGATCCTGATTTTCTTCCATACACAGGAACAACTATAAAATTGCCGCCAACGGCACTGTATTCAGTAGGATTCAATTTTAATTTTTAAAAGCTGAGAAATGAAAAAGTATTTAATATATATAGGTATTTTATCGACACTTTTAACAAGCTGCGATAATTATGTAGACATACAGACAGAAGGAAAACTGATCCCTAAAGAAACAGCTAATTATAGGTATCTTTTGCAAGGAGCTACTACGTTTAATAAAACATATAGTTTAGTCGATGTAGCTTCAGATGATATTGTAATGAGAGATGATCATGCGGCTTATTTTGATAAATATTACGGAAGCTCACTCTTTTACAAGCCATTTATGCTGACTTATAAGTGGGCTGATGAAATTATTCCTTTTGGAGAAACAGACAGTGATATGAATTCATTGTATGCCGAATTGTATACTTGCAATATTATAATATCTGAAGTAATGTCAAGTACAAACGGAACAGATGCAGAACGTCTAGCTATTAAAGGAGAAGCACAGGTACACAGAGCTTTTGTTTACTTAACATTAGTAAATACATTTGGAAAAGCCTATGATCCGTCAACTTCTGCAACAGATTTAGGTGTGCCTTTGTTTACGACACCAACAGTAGATGCAGAGATAACAAGAGCTACTGTACAGCAGGTTTATGATCTTATTGTAAAAGATTTAACTGAGGCGATTACTTCAGGATTAAAACCTGTTAATTCTGGAAGAAATGTTGCTTTTTCTTCTAAAGCTTCAGCTTACGGACTTTTAGCAAGAACCTATTTGTATATGGGAAAATACCCTGAAGCGCAGCAAAATGCAGAAGCAGCTTTAGCATTGCAAAATAAACTGCTGAACTTGGAAGATTATGCAAGTCTAGGAGATTATTCTTGGCCAAAAACGTATCAAGATCCTGAAATTATGTTATCTAAAGAATCTAACAGTTATATGTATTCGCCTTTGGTATTATCTCTAAGCGACGAATTACTTAATTCTTTTGATACAAAAGATTTAAGATACCAGCTGTATACGAGATCGCTAAACACTATGACTTATGGAAGTATTCCAGAGGGAAGAGCATACTGTAAAGAGATTTTATCTGGTGATTCTAGAAACGCAGGACCAACAGTTCCTGAAATGTATATGATTAAAGCAGAGTGCGAAGCAAGAGCAGGAAGTACAGCTGCGGCTATGGCAACTATTAATACCGTTAGAAAAAATCGTTTCAAAGCGGCAGATTATACAGATTTAACAGCTGTTGATGCCAATGATGCTCTAGTAAAAGTTTTGGCTGAACGCCGAAGAGAATTAATGTGTAGAGCAGGCTTTAGATGGTTTGATTTAAAAAGGTTAAACAAAGACCCTCGATTTGCAAAGACAATCACTCATAAATATTTAACGGAGACTTTTACTATTGAACCAAACGGAAGCCGTTATCAGTTTCCTTTTGCGGACATATATTTTGATTATGCTCCAGATTTACAGCAAAATCCGTAATTAAGACAATTAATGTGCACTCAAAATTTTTGAGTGCACTAAATTCAAAAAATATAAAAATGAAAAAAATCAAACTGATACTATTCTTTTTTGGTATCACAAGTACCTTATTAGCTCAAACTAGTGGACAAAAATTCTTTTTAACGCCAGAGCATCCAAACGCAGGCGAAGAAATTACCATTACTTATGACGCAGCAGATTCTCCTCTAGCCAATGCCAAACACGTTGAAGGCGTTGTTTATACCTATGATAATTTCAGATGGCTGGCAGATGATATTACTTTAAAATCAACTGGAGATAAAAAATGGCAGACTAAAATGAAGCTTTCAGACAAAGCGGCTTTTATTACTTGCGTTTTTAAATCGGATACTATAAAAGACAACGGTGGAAAAATGACGTATTCTTGGATTTTAGAAAAAGGTCTTGGCTCTTATGTGGGCTGGGGATTTTTAAGAAGCCCAGATTTACAAGATCAAGTACCAAATATTGTTCATGATAGTGCTTTTATCAAAAAAGAAGTTTCGTTATTTTGGATCAATAATGAACTGAAATATCACCCAGAAAGCCGTACACACGTATTTTACGAAGGTTCAAAATTAAAACAGCTTGAAACAGGAGAGCAACAGCCAAAACTGATTAAAAGAGAAGTTCGTTTTGTTTTGGGCGAAAAGAATTTAGATAATCCAACGCAATATAACATTCAGAAAACAATTGGTTTAATGGCTCAGCCAGAACATAAAGTTTTTACAGATTCTGTTCAAAATGTATTGTTAAAAAGATATCCTAATGGAGTTTGGGCTCGTGATCTTGAAATTAAAAAGATATTTTCTGAACCAGATTTCGATAAAAAAGTAGCGATGTACAATGCATTTGAGAAAAACTTTCCGCAAAGTAATTTTCAAGATGTAGTAACAGATACAGAAAGTTTGTATTACGATAAAATGTTCAAAGCAATCGCTTACACTTATATTGTAAAAAATAAAGATTACAGTTATTCAATCAACAGTGTAAAGAAAGTTTCTTATACCATTTTATTAGATTATGCTTGGCATTTGGTAGGAATTCCTTTTGACAGAGATCAAGACGGAATAGAAAAAACATCTTTAGAAACCCTTAAAAAATATGCCGATGCAATTTTCCCGGAAATGGAAAGCAGAGAAGCATTTGTACCAAAAGAATACGTTGGAAAATTGTCTCTTAAAGAATGGCAAGAGCAATGTGTAAAGTTTGGTTCTAGAGATTTCTTTACTTACGCGAAGCTTTTAGAAATTTTCAAAAACTACGATTTATCTAAAAAATACTTAGAGAAAATCAAACCAGTAATGCAATTTAATGATGCTTCTTACAATGAAGTGTATTCAAGAATGCTTTTAAGAGACGGAAAAACGGCTGAAGGAAAAGCTTATTTAGTTTCTGCGGCAAAAGCAAACAAAATTACACCAGCATCAATTGCAACTTTAAAAGATTTATTTGTAAAAGAAGGAAATAAAGAAGCAGATTTTGATACTTATTTTCATTCTTTAAAATCAGATACAAACGAAGAGCACAAAAAGAAATTAATCTCAGAATTAATCAATCTTCCAATTGATGGATTTGAGATGGAAAGCAGCCGTGGCGGAAAAGTAAAATTAGCTGACCAAAAAGGTAAAATTGTTATTCTTGATTTCTGGGCAATGTGGTGCGGACCTTGTAAAAATGCTATGCCAGGAATGAACATGGCAGTAAATAAATACAAAGCTGATGACAACGTAAAATTTTACTTTGTAGATACTCAAGAATACATCAAAGATTTTAAAACACAAACACAAGCTTTCATAAAAGAAAAAGGATTCGATTTTACAATTCTTTACGATAGCAAAAATCCGAAAACAGGAAAATTGGATGCTGTTTATTACAAATATTCAAAAGCGTTTCATTTCTCTGGAATTCCAGAAAAAATGATCATCGATCAAGACGGAAAATTAAGATGGATGTCAAACGGTTATTTTGGAAGTCCAAGTGAATTGGCTGATGAAATTTCGATTATCGTCGACTACTTAAAAACTGAGAAAAAATAAATTAGTTAAGAAAGGTTAAGTAATGAAAATTGTTCATTTTTTATATCTCAGTATTTTAGTATTGTACTGTCAGACTGGTTTTTCGCAAACTATCTGGCAGGGACAATACCATTCGTCTCGCATAATAGTTACGGGAGATTTTGACAGCAAAAAAGATTCTCTTTTGCTGAGCATTCCTGAAATGTCTTATGACGGATTAAAAGTTGGAATTCGAATAGAAAAGGATAGTGTTTTCTTTAAAAACGGCGTGTATAATTTCACTTTTAAAGGAAAATACAATGTCGATAAAACTGCTATTTCGGGTATTTTCAATAACTATTCATTTCCAAATGCAGCAATTGTATTGAAGAAACAAAACAGTATTGAACCTTTATTCTTTTCGCAACATCCCAAGAAACCTTATCCGTATCAAGTTATGGATATGACTTTTTTAGGAAAAAACACAAAACTCACTTATGGAGGAACATTGACAATTCCGCAAGGAAAAAAGAAATATCCATTAGCAATTTTAATTTCTGGAACTGGACAGCACGATCGCAATTATACCTATATGGGAAGAGAATTTTTCACCGTTTTGGCAGATTATCTCGCACGCAACGGAATTGCTTCTTTACGTGTTGATGACAGAGGATTTGGCAAAACGACTGGAGATTTTCAAAATGCCACAACTGGAGATTTTGCTGATGATATTGATGAAGAAATTGCTTACCTAAAAAGTGATAAAAATATTGATGCTTCACACATTGGTTTAATTGGTCACAGCGAAGGTGGAATGATTGCATCGATTGTGAGTTCAAGAAATAAAGATGTAAAATTCATGATCAGTTTATCTGGCGTTGGAGTAAGCGGATTAGAAATGCTAAATCTTCAAAACACAGCTATTTTGAAAAGTTTTAAGTTTTCAGATCAAGTTGTAGCCAAACAAATGGAAATGTACAATATCATGTTCAATATTGTTTACAATACCAAAGACGGCGAATCTGCACAACCTGCAATGGAAGTAAAGTTAAAAGAATGGATGCAAAAACAAGATTCTACAACTTTAAAAGAAGTACAATTATTAGACGGACGCGATCAGACTTTCTTATATCGTTACGGAAAAGATGCCGATAGAAAATGGTATCGTTATACGATTCATTATAAACCAGAAAATTATCTTCCAAAAATTAAAGTTCCTGTATTTATAGCCAACGGAGATAAAGACATTCAGGTTCCAGCAGAAGAAAATATCAATTCGTTCAAAAAATATCTCGGAACAAAAGATCTTACGACCAAGATTTATCCAAACTTGAATCATATGTATCAGCATTGTAAAACGTGTACTCAAAGCGAAGCCAAAGAAATTGATGAAGTTTTTGCAGAAGAAGTTTTAGAAGATATTTCAAAATGGATTTTGAACCGTAATAAAAAATAATAAGCACAGTTTGTCATTCCGAGGAACGAGGAATCACACTAGAAACTCCACAAAGATTGGCAATTATCTTTGCCGAATTACTAGTGCGATCCTTCCTTCGTCAGGATGACAAAATCAAGCATTCTTTATTGAAAATCTAAAGTCTAAGATCTAAAATCAGTATTTTCATCATGAAAAAATTATTCCTTTTTATCGCATTTTTCTTTGCGATAAGTAACCTTACTGCCCAAATTTATGATCCTGTTTCGTTTACCGCTTCGGTTAAAGAAATAGGAGAGAACAAGTATACGCTTGTCATTACGACCAAAATTGACAAAGGCTGGCACGTATATTCGCAAAATGTACCACAAGGCGGACCAGCGCCAACAAGTTTTACTTTTCCGAAGTCTAAAAACTACAAAACAATTGGTTCTGTTGTAGAGCCAAAAGGCCACGAAGTTGATGATCCAGTTTTTAATATGCGTATCAAATACTTTGAAGAAAAAGCTGTTTTTACGCAAAATATCGAAAGAAAAACAAACGATGCTTTTACTATCGATGCGACCATATTTTTTATGGTTTGTAACGATAACAGCTGTTTGCCTCCAACAGAAAAGGAAGTAAAATTTACTTTCAAAAAATCAGATAAATCGGTTGTTAGTGAAGATACAGCAAGTGCAGTAACAGAAGAAAAAAATACAGATTTGCCTTCAAAAGACGAATCAATTACTAAACAGGATACCACAAACAACACAGCAAATTCTGTTAGCACTGCCAGTAAAGACACTCCTGAAAATTTAAAAAAGACAACAGAAACTGACTCAGGAAAAACAGCCCCTGAAGAAAGCCTTTGGACTTTATTTTTCTTCAGCTTTTTAGGAGGTCTTGCTGCTTTGTTTACGCCTTGCGTATTCCCGATGATTCCAATGACAGTGAGTTTCTTTACCAAACAAAGTAAAACTAAAGCAGCAGGAATTAGAAATGCCATGATGTACGGTATTTTTATCATTGTAATTTATGTGATTTTAGGAAGTTTAGTTACGGCAATTTTTGGTGCAGATGCCTTAAATGCTTTGGCAACAAACGTAGTTTTTAATCTCGTTTTCTTCCTGCTTTTATTGGTTTTTGCGTTATCATTTTTAGGCGCTTTCGAAATTGTTCTGCCAAGTTCATGGCTAACCAAAATCGATCAGAAATCTGAAATTGGAGGCATTTTCGGAATTTTCTTTATGGCATTAGCTTTAGCCGTAGTTTCGTTCTCTTGTACAGGTCCAATTGTTGGAACTTTATTAGTACAAGCGGCAAGTCAGGCGGGAATTGCACCGATTGTTGGAATGTTAGGATTTTCATTAGCCATTGCGTTACCATTTGCTTTATTTGCAGCTTTTCCAGGTTGGATGAATTCATTGCCAAAATCTGGTGGATGGCTGAATTCGGTTAAAGTAGTTTTAGGCTTTTTAGAGTTGGCTTTAGCGCTTAAATTCTTAAGTAACGCCGATTTAGTTTTGCAATTGCATTTATTAGAAAGAGAAGTATTCCTAGCTATTTGGATTGCCATATTCACTGTTTTAGCGTTTTATTTATTTGGAAAAATCCAGTTATCGCATGATTCACCTTCGACTCATATTTCTGTGGGAAGACTGAGTTTAGGAATTATCGTGTTGTCATTTGTGGTCTATATGATTCCGGGACTTTGGGGAGCTCCGCTTCAATACATCAGCGGATTTCCGCCAGCAAAACAATACAGTGAATCACCAAATGGCTTCGGAAATGCAGTAACTCAAAATACAGAGAAAAATGCCTTGCCTGAAGGAGCAGAAAGTGGTCCGAACGGAATTCCGACTTTTCATAATTATGACGAAGGTTTAGCTTACGCGAAAAAAGTAAACAAACCCGTAATGATAGATTTTACAGGTTATGCCTGCGTTAACTGTCGTAAAATGGAAGAAAGAGTTTGGCCAGATCCAAAAGTTTTAGAAGTCTTAAATAATGATGTTGTACTTATTTCGTTGTATGTTGATGACAAAAGACCTTTGCCAGAAAATGAACAAGTCGTCTCTAAAATTACAGGTAAAGTCTTAAAATATACAGGACAAAAATGGAGCGAACTTCAGATTTTAAAATACAAAACCAATGCACAACCGTATTATGTTTTAATGGATCATAACGAAAATGATTTAAATAAACCATCGGCATATAATCCAGACATTAATGGATATTACAATTGGCTTCAAGAAGGAGTCCGGAATTTTAAAAAATAACTAAACATATTGTTGGGTTTGATTTTTTTAGACACATAGAATCATAGGATTAGGATTGCATTAAAAGGCATTTCATTTATTTGAACAAACATAGAAATACGTCAAAGCTATGTGTTGAGAAGCGAGTTTCTCTTCAATTTACTTTTCCAGAGAGACAAAAATCTATGTTCCTATGTGTTAATAAAAAACACCCCAATAAACAAAAATCAAAAAATATCAAATGAAAATCTTTCAATCAAAATATTGGCTTTTTGTCCTTTTAATAGGATTTAAAAGCGTTGCGCAGTTTTCGACTACAATTCCGCTAAGCAAAGATGTAGTTTCGGGAAAACTAAAAAACGGAATGAAGTATTATGTTCTTCATAACGAATGGCCAAAAGATCGTGTCTGTTTTTATTTTGCTCAAAATGTAGGAGCAATTTTAGAAAATGACGACCAAAACGGATTAGCGCATTTCTTAGAACATATGGCTTTCAACGGAACACAAAACTTTGAAGGAAAAGGTATTATTGATATGCTGGAGAAAAAAGGAGTTCGTTTTGGAGCCGATATTAACGCTTATACTGCACAAGATCAAACGGTTTATAATTTGAGTAATGTTCCTGCTGGAGATTCAAAATTAATAGATTCTTGCTTGTTGGCATTACACGATTGGTCTGGTTTTCTTTCTTTAAAAGATTCAGAAATAGATGCAGAGCGCGGTGTAATTCGTGAAGAATGGCGTACAAGAAGAAACTCAGAATTCAGACTTCGTTTAGAAACAGATAAAACGCTTTATAAAGGTTCAAAATATGCAAAACGCGATGTTATTGGAGATTTGAACATCATCAATAATTTTGATTATCAAGTTCTTAGAGATTATTATAAAAAATGGTATCGTCCAGATTTACAAGCGGTTATTGTAGTTGGAGATATCGATGCAAAAGAAATAGAAAAGAAGATTATTGCAACTTTTTCTTCTATAGAAATGCCTAAAAATCCTGCAGAACGTTATTATGTTTCGGTTCCTAAAAACAAAGGAATGGAATATGTTTTGGCAAAAGATAAAGAAGCACAAGAAACAAATGTTGTACTTTATTTTAAAAGAGATTTTGACAAAGTAAAAAACAACGAAACGATTCGAAGAGATTTGGTCAATAATCTGTGCATTGATATGATGAACAGACGTTACCAAGAATTTATTCAAAATAATGAAACAGCTGTTTTAAATATCGGAACTGGACCTTCAGAAGTTTCAAGACTTACAAATTCGTATTATTTGTATGTAACTCCAAAAAACAACAAAACGATAGAAGGTTTCAAAGAAATGATGGTTGAAACTGAAAGGGCAGTTCGTTACGGATTTACTCAAAAAGAATTGTATCGTAACAAAGAAGGAATTTTGAGTTTTTATGAAAACCTGCTTCAAAACAAAGACAAAATCGATAATGATGAATTCTCTGAAGAACTGGTGAATTATTTCCTTAAAGCAGAACCGTTTGAAAGTATTGAAACACAATATGAAAACGTAAAAGCAAGATTGGCAACAATTACTTTGGCTGAAATAAATCAGGCAGTTAAAAAAATACAAACAACAGACAATGTTGTAATGACCGTTACTGGTCCAGATAAATCAGATGTTGTGTATCCGACAAAAGGCGATTATGAAAAAGTAATGGCTGAAGTTAAGAAAATGTCTCTTGAAAAATACAAAGAAACCAATACCGATCAGCCTTTAGTTGCAGCAGAATTAAAAGGTTCTAAAGCAGAAAAAGAAACTCCAATTGAAGGAATTTCGGGAGCAAAAAGTTATGTATTAGGAAACGGAGCAAAGATTGTTTTGTACCCAACGAATTTGGCCAAAGACGAAGTATTGTTTTCTGCTTTTAGTTTAGGCGGAAGTTCGTTGATTAAAACAGAAGACATTCCTTCGTCTCAAATTGCAGTGAGTTTGGTAGAAAGTTCTGGTTTAGGTGCGTTTAAAAGCACAGATTTAAAAGACAAACTAAACGGAAAAATTGTGGATCTAAAACCTTATATCACAGAATTGACAGAAGGTTTTAAAGGATCAAGCAATCAGAAAGATTTTGAGACTTTATTGCAATTATTATATCTGTATTTTGAACAGCCAAGATTTGATAAAGATTCGTACACTCGAATGGTTACAGGTTTCAGTAATTCTTTAGAAAATACTTTAAATACAAATCCGAAAGTTTTTCAAGATACCATTTCGCAATTAAATTACAATCATAGCAAAAGAGTTCCGTTGTTAAACGAAGAGTTTTTGAAAAGATTGAGTTTCGAAAAAGCATCGGAACTTTACAAACAAAGAATTCAAAATGCTGCTGATTTTACTTTTGTATTTACTGGAAATCTTCCTGAAAATACGCTGGCTTTAATCGAAAAATATATCGGAAGTATATCATCAGATGCAAACAAAAAAGAAAATTTTGTAGACAATAAATTGAATCCAGCACCAGGAATTGCCAAACAATTATTGGTTCGTGAAATGAATGTGCCAAAGGCAAGCGTTTACATTCGTTTTGTAAAACAATTTCCATACAATTATAAAAATGTATTTGTATCGCATATTTTGTCTGAACTATTGTCTAAAAAGTATTTGGATTTAATTCGTGAAGAAGAAGGTGGAAGTTACGGAGTTCACGTTTCAGCTGGAGTAAGTCGTTTGCCTTCAGATGAATATTCAATGACAATTAGTTTTGATAGTGATCCTGAAAAAGAAGAAAAACTGACTAAAATTGTTTACGAACAAATCGATTTGATTCAGAAAAAAGCACCAAAAGAAGAAGATATTCAGTCGATTAAAAACACGCTTTTGAAATCGAGAGCAGAAAAAGTTCTAGCAAATGGTTTTTGGTTAGGTAACCTAAATAACATGATGCTGAACAATGAATCGTTTAAAGACGACGTTATTTACAAGAAAACTTTAAACGAAGTTACACCAGAAGATGTTAGAGCTTTCGCGAAAGAGTTTTTTGCAAAACCGAGTACAGTTGAAGTAATTATGAAATCGAAACCAAAGGTTACTGCACCCGAGTACTAATAATATATTGGTTTTTCATTCCTTTTTTTTAGAAGTATTTGAATTAGTAAGCTTGTATACTCACTTGAAAAACCTTCATAAAGAGCTGTTTTTGCCAACAGCTCTTTTTTGTTATAAAAATGAAAGAAGCTGTGATACTTTATTTTTCATTAATAACAAAAAAAACGGCTTGTTTGCTTTTCTAAACAAGCCGTTTCGTTTTTTATAATGGTTTAAACCTCTTTTTCAATAGTTGCTTGTAGCATCAAATAATGAAGATCTATGTTTTGCACAAAAGTTTTTAGTAATTCACTTCCGGGACCAAACATTGCCAATTCGACATAATCTCCAGAGTGATCCATACTAATCCAACCTACGTTATTATGCTTTTTCTGAATTTCTGAGTAAGCTTTAAAAGGCAGTTTTTTATAATTATATAATCCGTCTTCTAGCTTTTCTAATCCCGAATAGAAATTCAATAAATGTTTCGCTTCATCGTCAGTAAGGCTTATTTTATTGGTTTCTTTAATCCAATCTTTAACTTGCTGTATATTAAAGTCGGCATGAATAGCATTTAAAATATATTCGTTCGTGTACTTATAATCTGCAATGCTGTTGAAGTTTTTCGTTGCATCTGCACCATATATAAGTCCAGGATTTGCATTTCCGTGATCGGTTGTTATAATTACCAGTGTTTCTTTGTCTTTTTCAGCAAAATCGATGGCTGTTTTAACCGCTTCGTCAAAAGCAAGCTGATCGTGAATTAAAGCAGCAATATCATTTGCATGCGCAGCCCAATCTACTTTTCCGCCTTCAATCATCAGAACAAAACCATTTTTATGATCTTTCATTTGGTCGATAGCTGCGGCGCTCATTTCTGCAAGAGTAGGAGTTTGCTGTAACTCTTGAATATTGTTTCGGTCAATTGTGTAGGGAAGTGCTCCTGTATTAAAGACACCTAGTGTTTTTTCTCCTTTTTTAATGTTTTCTAAATCCGATTTTTGTTTTAAAACCTGATATCCTTTTTCTTCATAAATCTTATAAATGTCTTTTTTGTCACTTCTTTTAGAAGGATTAAAAAACTCATCGCCGCCTCCCATCATTACATCTAGTCCAAGATTGGCGTACATTTCTGCAATTTCATTTTCAGCATTTCTGCTGTCTGAGTTCACACAAAAACCTGCAGGTGTAGCATGAGTTATAGTAACTGTAGTAACGCAACCCGCTTTTTTTCCAGCATTCTTAAATTTCTGCCAGATTGGTAAGTATTTTTCGCCATTAGGACCAATATTCAATACACCGTTTTTAACGCGATGACCACCTCCAAAAGAAGAACTCGCAGCAGCAGAATCAGTTACCGAAGAACTTGCAGATGCAGTATCCATAAGAGCTCTCGAAACTTTATTCTCCTTATAGAGATTCATCCAGTTTCCATTTTTGCCTAAAATATTTTGTGAGTAAAGATTGGCCATTTGAAGCGTTCCGGTGCTCATACCGTCACTGATCAGGAAAATGATATTTTTTGCTTTTTTCCCTTTTTTAGTAATTGCCTCTACGTCATTTGCTAGGATAACGGATGGACCAAGTGTGAATAGCCCTGCTAAAACTGATGAGCCTTTTAAAAATTTGCGTCTGTTCATTGTGCTTTAATTAATAGAAGTAAAATAAAAGTATTTCTAGATATAATGCGATTTTACAGCATTAAATAATTGTTTTGTTTCGATAAACAGATTTATTGATATGAAACTAGAATACCAGCTCTAAATGAGCTGGTTCTTCTTTATAACAGGTTCTGAATAGTAATTTTATTCTGCTTTTGACATATTTAAGGTCAAAGTCGTTAAGTATTCAAGACCAGTTGTTGCTATTGCTTTTACCGTGATTTCATATGCACCTTCAGTCAAGGAAGTACTTTTTTTCACGGTTACAGAACCCGTTTTTTCGTTAATAGAAAATGTGCTTTCACTATCAGTAAAAAGCTGTCCATCTTTTTTAATTCCGTCAATGGCAAATGAAGACTTGTAAGCCTCAGGAGAGAAAGCAGGTGCCGCAGAAACGTATCCATTTGATAAAGCAATATGAAGATTATTCAAAAGTATCGTCAAATCATATTCTGGATAATAAGTACCAAAGAAGAACTTAATTTTTGGAATAAATATTACTCTGAATGTAGTAAATGCAACAGGAAATCCATCCTTTAGAAGCACTGGAGTAACGTCATACGTTTTTTCTGTTTTTTTATCTGGATCTCCCGCATTGTCAGCAAATTTTAGAACATTCGAACTAAGTGAAACTTCTGTTCCAATAGCTGACGGATTATCTATTGCCCAATTCGTATCAGTTCCAATATTTTGAGGAGCTTCAAGTTCAAACTTCGCTTGATCGCCATATATCACATAAGCAACTGGAATCGAAGCTTTGTTATCAATGCCTTTAACAGTCAGTTTTGCTGGAGTGATTTTTAAATCGATTGTCTCTTTTCCTTGAAAGTTTTGGCTAGCCGAACTTGCGTTAACCGTAACTTTATAGCTCTCTGGCAGTTTTGTTCCACTTGTCGAAATTGCACTATTTGGATAAAGAAGTGCACTGTTTACACTGATTTTCCCAGTTTCCTTGTTTACAGTAATAGCTTTCGAAAGTTTATCATTTAAGGATTCAGTAGAATTTACTTTTACATTTTCAGTAAGAGTAAAGTCTAAACTAATCTGAAGATCAGGCGCACTTAAAATGCTTGATGGAAGACTAATTTCCTGCTTTGCACCATAAACGATAGAAGATGCAGGAGTTATTTCCATGTCAATCTGTTTTGGAGGCGTTTCTTGATTGTCACTACTGCAAGCTGTAATGGATAGAGCCAAAAGTGCTGTAATTAGTACGCTGGCTAAGTTTTTTTCTTTTTTCATATTTAAAATTTTCGCCAAAAGTATATTTTAAAAATTATTATTGCAACAAAGTTGCGATATTTTATTGCAATATTGTTGCAATAACTTTTTTTAACTCTATATTTGCGCCCAATATTTATCCAAATTCAGCGCAATCATGCAATTTAATCCCCAACTTTTATATCTATTTCTTCTTGCCTTTAGCCTAAATGCATATTCGCAGAACAAACAATCTGACAGCATTAAAAAACAGGAATTGAATGAAGTTGTAGTCAGTAATAACAGCAAATCGGAGTTATCAAATGCCAAAAAGATTTTACGAAAAGAACTTTTAAAAAACCAGTCTGCAACCCTTGGCGACGCATTAAGTCATGTTCCAGGAATTCAAAACTCCTATTTCGGACCAAATTCAGGAGCCGTAGTAATTAGAAGTCTTAGCGGCAACCGTGTAAAGGTTTTGAATAACGGAATGTCAATGAACGATCTTTCAGGAATCAGCCCAAACCTTAATCTGATTACGGATATGGATAATCTGCTAGGAATTGATATTCATATTAATGATGGGAATGTTCTTTTTGGAGGAAGAGCAATTGGAGGTGCAGTCAATCTTAAAGACAACACAATCCCAAAAGATAAAGTCCCAAAATCTCTTTCAGGTTTTGTTCGAGGAGAAGGAAGTACTAATCTGGGATATAAACAATCCTTTGACCTAAATGGTAATATCGGAAAAAAATGGGCATGGCATTTAGGAGGCATGAATAGACGGAATGGCGATATCAAAATACCAGGAAATACCAAAGCTCCAATTGCGTACGATCCTAAGATTGATGATTTAACTTCTTCAATGGCGCAGGTGCATGTCGAGAAAGAGACAACAAGAAATTTGACTTTGTATCCTTACATCAGTCAATTTGTTCTTGAGAACATGAATAATCCGCAATGGGATTTAACTGAAGCGGATTTATACACTTTCGAAGAAAAATCTTTTGTTGACGGCGCTTATGTTTCAAATCCTAAAAACAGTTTATACATAGCAGGACAACCTGCTGGAACACCATTATCTACAACTATCGTAAAAGGTATAACGGACTATTCGCCAGTAAAAAAAGGAACAATGCCCAACAGCCATGCTAACAGTTATGCAGTAAATTTTGGAACAGGTTATGTTGGCGAAAAATATAGTATTGGAGCAGGATATAGAAGAACATACGGCTATTATGGAATTCCTGGATTTGCTCTTCGCAAGTTGCCTGGTCATACACACACGCATGACGATGGATATACGCATGAAGTAGAAGGAGAAAGTATTTATCTTCCAATAAATACAAAATCCGAGAGCAATAGTATTATGATGGAATCTGAGTACAGGCCACAAACGGCAATTATTGATGCTGTAAGATTGAATTATATGATGCAGTTTTCAAAAGACAGTGAGCTTATTGGAGACTATCTTGCCAATAGATTTTCGGCGTCGAGACATATTGTTAGGCTAGAGATGGATGAGAATCCATTGAAATTTCTAAAAGGAATATCAGGAGCAGACATTTCGATTTCCAATATAAATGGAAGTGGAGAACAGCGATATCTTCCTGATAACAAAAGTAGAGAATATGGAATATTCACTTTACAACAATTTGCTGTTAAGTTTTTAAAGTTAAGTGCTGGTTATCGTCATGATCTCGTTGAAAGAAGAGCGATGCTTACAGAAGGATATACACCAAGTAGAGGATTCGGTGGCGGAAAGCTTTCTGATCGGGATTTCCATCTCAACCAGTTTACTTCTGGAGCACAAATAAACATTAATAGACATGCTTATTTGCGAAGTACTTATTCACATTCTGAACGTGCTCCAGATGTTAATGAACTTTATGCTGGTAATAATCATTTTGCTATTATTTTAGAAGAAAATGGAGATGATCGACTTAATAAGGAAATAGCAAAAACTATAGAGTTTGAAGCGGGATTTACTTATGAAGGAACAAAGCTTTCGGTTACTCATTATCGAACAAAGTTGGATAATTATTTATATCTGGCCCATACAGGAATTGCTCGTTCTGGAGGATTTCTAGTAAAAGAATGGCGCCAATCGAATACTGAATTAAACGGTTGGGAAGCAGAAATGGCATACAATAAAAAAATAAGCGAAAAATTCGCTTTCCAGTTAGGATTTTACTTTGATTTAGTTAAAAATATCAATGTTTCCAAAGATCATATGAGAGACTGGGCTGAAGGAGATTATATGCCCAACATGCCAACCAGTAGATTCGGATTTTCAGGAGGTTTCGTTTTCAGGAGATTTGAATTCAATACCACATTCGATCGCTATTTAGAACAGCGCTATCTAGGGAAGAACATTAATCCAGAACCGCCAATGCCTGCTTATTCGCTTCTTGCCGCAAGAATGGCTTATAATATGGTTTTTAAAGATTATCGAATTGAATATTTCGTTGCAGGAACCAATTTGCTTAATGTAGAAGCTAGGCCGCAAAATTCTTTTTTAAAGTATTTAGCTCCGTTGCCTGGAGTTAATATCGCTTTAGGCTTGACAGTTAGTATTTAATCATAATCGTTTCGGATCTAAAAAAACATACAAACATTATAAACATCAGAAAAATGGAATTGAAGAAGAAATTGCCTGTAACTGTTTTGAGCGGTTTTTTAGGCGCTGGAAAAACAACACTTTTAAACCATGTATTGCATAATAAGGATGGTCTCAAAGTGGCAGTTATTGTGAATGATATGAGTGAAGTTAATATTGATGCGCAACTGATAGCAAAGGAAAATACACTTTCTAGGACAGATGAAAAATTGGTAGAAATGAGTAACGGCTGTATCTGTTGTACGCTTCGAGAAGATTTGATGATTGAAGTTGAAAGAATTGCAAAAGAAGAGCGTTTTGATTATTTATTAATTGAGAGTACAGGTATTTCAGAACCTGTTCCAGTAGCACAAACTTTTAGTTTTGCTAGTGATGACGGTAGTACAGATCTTTCTCGCTTCAGTTATATTGATACCATGGTAACAGTCGTAGATTCGTTTAATTTTTTCAGAGATTTCAATTCAGACCAGATACTTCGTGACAGAGATTTAACAGACGATATTTATGATAACAGAACTATAGTGAATCTGCTAACAGATCAGATTGAATTTGCTAATGTCATTGTCCTGAACAAAACAGATCTTGTTCCAGAAGATATTTTGGGGATTTTAGAAGCAGCGCTTAGAAAGCTCAATCCAGAAGCCAAAATCATCCGAAGTAAATTTGGAACTATTAATCCTACCGAGATTCTTAATACTAAACTTTTTGATTTTGAAAAAGCACAAATGTCGGCTGGATGGATAAAAGAGCTCGAAAATGAGCATGTATCAGAGACTGAAGAATATGGTATATCTTCATTTGTTTTTAGAAGTAAAAAACCTTTTCATCCTCAAAGATGGCACGATTACCTTAATACAGTCTATCCAGATACGATTATTCGTGCTAAAGGATTGTTTTGGCTGGCTTCGCGACCAGATATGGCTATAAGTTTTAGTCAGGCTGGAGGAAGTATGAGAGTTGAACAGGCAGGAGTATGGTGGTGCAGCATGCCATTTAATGAGAGAATTCAATATGCTTCTTTCCTTGAACATCAGTCTGACATTGAAAAGGAATGGCATAAAGAATGGAGAGACCGTAAAAATGAAATTGTTTTTATAGGGCAGAATTTGGATAAAGAGAAATGTCTTTCAGAATTAGAATCCTGTCTTCTTACAGATATTGAAAACAAAGATTGGAAAGAAACAAAATGGAAAGATGATTTTCCTCTCTAAAAAAACAAAAAAGGAGCTTTTAAGGCTCCTTTTTTATTAGCGATTTATTTATCAGAATGCTTATATCAGTTTAGCAATTCAGTAATGTTGTAGTGTAATTCTAATAAGCTTGCATGAAATATTTCTCAGCATCAGAAATACAGTTTTATGTAATAAGAATTTTTCATAAGAAAATGTCCCTTATGTCGTTTTTTAAGGTGTAATTTTTTATTGTTAAATGTTTTGATATTTAGTTGTTTACGGTTTTTTGGTCATAAATAATGGGTGTAATTTGTCAAGATGAAATAAAAGTTTAATTTTACTTTTTTATAATATCCTTCTTGTTTGCCGTCTAATATAATTCCTTCCTAACTATATTGGCAAGCTGTTGGTTCAGAAGGCTATTTTCAAAACTTACACTATTTACAAAACCTCATTACCACATGTATCAATTTGCAAAATATATTGTACTGACTTTTGCAGTATCATTAAGTTTAATTTCCTGTAAAGAAAAACAAGGAAATAAGATTAAAGTTGGTTTTTCGCAGGCTATGACAACTGATGATTGGCGAAAACAAATGAATAGTTCTATTAAAATTGAAGCTTCGCTGAGACCAGAAGTAGATTTGACGATTAAAGATGCCAATAACAATGTCAACAAACAAATAGAAGATATAGAAAAATTTATTTCTAATAAAGTTGATGTTATAATTGTTTCTCCTATTCAATCTAAACCTCTTACAGCTGTTGTAGAAAAATCAATTAAAGCTGGAATTCCCGTTTTGGTTGTTGACCGAAAAATTGAAGGAGAAAATTACACCGCTTATTTAGGTGCCGATAATATAGAAATCGGTCGAATTGGTGCTCGTTATATTGTTTCGCACAGTAAAGGTTCTGGTAAAATTATTGAAATTACAGGTGCGAGCGGATCGTCGCCTGCTTATGAAAGATCGCTTGGTTTTAACCAGATTATCAATGAAAATAAACGTTTCAGTATTGTCAAAACCATTCAAGGAGATTGGGAAAAAGAATCTGTAAAAGGACCATTGAAAGTTGCTCTTCAGCAAAATCCTGACGTTGAATATATTTTTGCACATAATGATCGAATGGCTTTGAGTGCTTGGGAAACTGCCAAAACTTTAGGATTAGAAAATAAAATCAAGTTTATTGGTGTAGATGCCTTAAACAGCGTAAATGGCGGAATTGAATTGGTCAAAAATGGTGTTCTAGATGGAACAATTTTATATCCAACTGGTGGAAATGAAGCTTTAAAGCTTGCATTGAAAATTTACAATAAAGAATCTATTTCGAAAAACAACATACTAAATACCATTGTTATCGATAAAAATAATGCTGAAATTATCGAAAATCAGATGGACAAAGTCGATCAGCAGCAATTGGTAATAGAATCGCAGCAAGATGCCATTAAAGTACAAGAAAAAGAATATGCTTCACAAAATAATTTGGTTCGTTTATTAAGTTTCTTTCTTGTAATTATTTTAAGCTTAACGATTTATAGCATTTATTCTACGATTTCGATTTCTAAAAAGAAAAAACAGCTAGAGAAAATTAACCAAACCGTTATTCATCAGAATAGTGAAATTCAGGAAATGGCAAAACTTGCCGCTAAAAGCAATGCTGCAAAATTGAGTTTCTTTACAGGACTTTCACACGAGTTCAAAACTCCTATTACTTTAATAATGAGTTATGTGGAATCTTTAATAGAAAATGATAAAATTAAAGGAACTGCATTGATCGATGAAGTTAAATTAATCCATAAAAATTCTAACCGCTTATTGCGATTGATTAATCAGTTATTGGATTTCAGAAAAATAGAAGAACAGAAATTTACTTTAAGAGCTTCAAATACTAAAATTTACGATTTTACAAATGAAGTTATGCTTAATTTCAAAGGCGAAGCAGCACGCAGAAATATTGATTTTCAATTAGTTTGCAAAAACAAGAATTTGGAACTTTTTATTGATCGAAATTTGATGGATAAAGTGTATTTCAATCTATTGTCGAACGCTTTTAAATTTACGCCAGATAACGGAAAAATTACGATTTCAATTCTTGAATCGTCTGATAATTCGGTTAAAATTCATTTTAAAGATTCTGGAATCGGAATTCCTGAAAATGAATTGTCAAATGTTTTTAATCCATTTTTTAGAGCTTCAAATAACAATAAAAACAGTTCGGGAATTGGTTTGCATTTATCGAAAGAATTTGTGCTTTTGCATAAAGGGAATATTGAATTGAAGTCTAAACAAGGTAGCGAGTTTATAATAACTTTATTAAAAGGAAATGAGCATTTGCAGCCTTCAGAAATTATTCAGAAAGTAGAAAATTTAAATAGCGTTCCAAGTCTAATTACGGATAATTTAGATCTAGAATCAGAATTAAAAGATTTAAATACTGTTGCAGATTCTGAGAAGCATTCGCTTTTAATTATAGAAGATAATGCCGATTTGGTTACTTTCTTAAAAGCTAAATTATCTAATGAATATATTGTGAATATTTCTGATGGAAGCGATGCTATCGAAAAAGCTTTAGAAATTATTCCTGACATTATTATTTGCGACATTAATCTAGTAGATAAAGATGGTTACGAGATTAGTAAAGAATTAAAGAAGGACCTTCGTTCTTCGCATATTCCGATTATTATTTTAACGGCACAAAGCAATAAAGAAGCTGTTTTAAAAGGATTGCAAAGTGGTGTCGATCTATATTTGACAAAACCATTTAGTCTTTCAATTTTGAAACAATCTATTTCGAGTCTGCTTTTCAACCGAGAAAAACTACGTTATTATTATACCAATAACATTTATCGTATAGAACCTGAATCTAAATTTGGAAACCAGGAACAGACTTTCATTACCAAAATGAATAACATTATTATGACAAATGTTGAAAATCCGAAATTCTCTGTTGAAGAATTAGCAGATAAGTTGGGTGTTTCGAGAGTGCAGTTGTATAGAAAAGTAAAAGCGATAATAGGAATTAACATTAGCGATCATATTAATAATGTCAAATTAGAGAAAGCAGCAGAGCTTTTAAAGTCAAATGATATGAATATTTCAGAAATCGCATACTCTCTTGGATTCTCTTCGCCAAACTATTTTTCTACAGCTTTTAAGAATAAATTTGGAATTTCTCCTAAAGAATATAAAACGTCTAATTAAATAAGCTTTCGAAAACGTTTCATTTAGGTATCAATTTTGAAACTATTGTAACAAAATCGAAACTACAAGGTTTTCGTAAATGATTTTTCATCGACTTAAAAGCTTGTAAATAAAGGTTTTGAGTTTAAAATGTCAATGTGTCAATATTTAAAGAAATAAATTGTAACATCATTAAAAATTAGTTATTTTTTTTGCAGATATCTTAGCAACAAGTTTTAATACATGTACAATGAATAAGATATTGATTTGGTCTGTTACTGCTGCACTGGCAGGTTTTCTTTTCGGTTTTGACACCGTAGTTATTTCTGGAGCTGATAAACAATTGCAGCTTCTTTGGCATTCATCTGATGCTTTCCATGGTTCTGTTGTTATGGCAATGGCATTATGGGGAACTGTAGTGGGCGCTATTTTTGGAGGAATTCCAACTAATAAAATAGGACGGAAAAAGACTTTGTTCTGGATCGGTATTTTATATTTCGTTTCGGCAATTGGCGCTGCGTTTGCCAATAATCCTTTTGTTTTTGCAGCTTTTAGATTTATTGGCGGTTTAGGAGTTGGTGCTTCTACAATTGCTGCTCCAGCTTATGTTTCAGAAATTGCTCCGGCAGATAAAAGAGGTAGATTGGTAGCTTTATATCAGTTCAATATTGTATTAGGTATTTTGGTAGCTTTTATTTCAAACTACTTTTTAAAAGATATTGGAGACAATGCTTGGAGATGGATGATAGGAGTACAAGCAATTCCATCTTTTATTTACATTCTTTTTATTTTAGGCATTCCAGAAAGTCCAAGATGGTTATTGTCTAAAAATAGAGACGAAGAAGCGAAAAAAGTTTTGCATACGATAGATCCTTCTGCAAATATCGAAGATCTTTTAGACGATTCTCGAGAAAATGGTTTGGTTAAGCATGAAAATATATTCATGAAGAAATACCGTTTTCCTTTGATTCTGGCTTTCTTAATTGCCTTTTTCAATCAATTTTCAGGGATTAATGCATTCCTTTATTATGCACCAAGAATTTTTGAAGAAGCAGGGCTAGGACAAAATACAGCTTTGTTAAGCAGTATCGGAATTGGAGTTACAAATCTTATTTTCACCTTGATTGGTGTAGCATTAATTGACAAATTAGGAAGAAAGTTGTTAATGTACATCGGTTCAATTGGATATATTATTTCGCTCGGATTAGTATCGGCTTCTTTTTATTATAACTGGGGAGGCTTGTCAGTTCCTGTTTTCTTATTCCTTTTTATTGCTTCTCATGCAATTGGTCAAGGTGCAGTAATTTGGGTTTTTATTTCAGAAATTTTTCCGAATCACATTCGCGCATCGGGACAAGCCTTTGGAAGTTCTGTGCATTGGGTTTTGGCTGCAATTATTCCGTCTTTAATTCCGATGTTATTTTCAGAAATCGGACCAGAAGTTGTATTCCTTATTTTTACGCTCATGATGGTATTGCAGTTATTATTTGTAATTTTTATGATGCCGGAAACAAAAGGAATCTCTTTAGAAGTATTAAGTGAAACACTAACTAAAAAAAATAACCACAAAAATGAAATCAAAGAAACATCTGCCGTTAGCTCTTTATAGTGCTGCCTTACTGTCGATAGTAGGATTAAAACCATCTTCTGCAACTGCACAAACTGCTGCCGTAACTGTATCAAGCACAGCGGAAGAACAAATGTATCGACCAAATTTTCATTTTACGCCAAAAAAAGGCTGGATGAATGATCCTAACGGAATGTTTTTCGCCAATGGCTATTATCATTTGTTTTTCCAGCATTATCCTGACGGAAATACATGGGGACCAATGCATTGGGGACACGCGATTAGTAAAGATTTAATTAAATGGGAAGAATTGCCAATTGCGATTTATCCTGATAAAGATAAATACATATTTTCTGGAAGTGCTGTTGTCGACACACACAATACATCTGGTTTAGGAACAGGAAAAACAGCTCCAATTATTGCGGTTTATACCTTGCACGATATGACGAAAGAGAAAGAAGGCAAAATTGATGTAGAACAACAGGATATTGCTTTTTCTAACGATAACGGTTTTACATGGCAGAAATTTGAGGAAGGAAATCCTGTCGTGAAAAATCCTGGAATTCGTGATTTTCGTGATCCAAAAGTTTCTTGGGATGAAACGCACAAACAATGGATTATGGTTTTAGCAGCGCAGGACCGTGCGCAATTCTACAAATCATCAAATCTGAAAAACTGGGAATTTGTATCTGAATTCGGAAAAAACATCGGTGCTCATGGCGGTGTTTGGGAATGCCCTGATTTCTTTGAAATAAAAGTGGAAGGAACAAAAGAAACTAAATGGGTTTTAATCGTAAATCTTAACCCTGGCGGTCCAAATGGAGGTTCTGGAGTTCAGTATTTTGTTGGAGATTTTGACGGAAAAACTTTTACAATGGATAAAACTTTTGCTGAAAGAGTTAATAATGAAAAAGCAGTTTGGGCAGATTATGGAAAAGATAATTATGCAGGAGTTACCTGGAATAATGTTCCAAGCTCAGATGGAAGACGATTATTTATCGGTTGGATGTCAAACTGGGAATATGCACAGCAAGTTCCAACAACGACTTGGAGAAGTAGCACAACGATTCCGCGTGAATTGCAATTGGTAAAAAAAGGGAACAATTATAATCTACTAAGTAAACCAGTTAAGGAACTTAATAATTATGTTGCCGAAACAAGCAAAGCAAAAAGTTTAAAAGGAAACGGAACTTTAAATTTAATCGAAAACGGAAAAGTCGATTTAACACAGGCTGTTATCAGTTTAGATTTAAAAAACTTGAAAAAGGAAGATTACACTTTTACGCTTTCAAATTCTGATGGGGAATCTTTAAGTTTTGGACTAAACAACAAGGAAAATTATTTGTTTGTGGATCGTTCTAAAGCTGGTAAAATTGATTTCTCAGATAAATTTGCCTCAACGGTAAGCAAAGCATTTTTGGAAGGAAGCCAAAAAAGCGCCGCTTTTAAATTTATTTTGGATAAAACTTCAATTGAAATCTTTTATAACAATGGTGAAAAAGTGATGACGGAGATCTTTTTCCTAAACAAACCATTTTCAGCTCTTACTGTTTCTTCAAATAAGGAAATAGAATTGAGTAATGTCGAAATTAACCAGTTAAATATAAGTCAAAAGTAATTCACAAGTACATTTTGAAAATGCCTTCCTGAAAGCGAAAAAAACTTTCAGGTTGACATTTATTGCTCAAAACGAAAGTGTTTTAAGGACTTGAATTTAAAAATAACTAATAAAAAAGAAACCAAAAAACATTAATAAATGAAAACGATTAAACAATTGTCATTGGCTTTTTTGAGTTCGATAGCACTCTCTACGGTAAGTTCTGGCTGGAATACTACAATAGCTCAAGCCAACGCTACAGAAGATCAGTTGTATCGTCCAAATTTTCATTTTACACCAAAGAAAGGCTGGATGAATGATCCAAACGGAATGTTTTTTCTTGATGGTTATTATCATTTGTATTTTCAGCATTATCCTGAAAAAAATGTTTGGGGACCAATGCATTGGGGACACGCTATTAGCAAAGATTTAATCAAATGGGAAGAACAGCCAATTGCTATTTATCCATATAAAGAAAAGTACATTTTTTCAGGAAGTGCTGTTGTCGATACGCACAATACTTCGGGTTTTGGAATTGGAGGAAAAGCACCAATAGTTGCCATTTATACATTGCATGATATGGAAAAAGGCAAGGATCAAAAACTGGATACAGAACAACAAGATATTGCCTATTCAAATGATGGCGGATTTACTTATAAAAAATTTGACGAAGGAAATCCTGTAGTAAAAAATCCTGGAATTCGAGATTTTCGTGATCCAAAAGTTTCTTGGGATGAAACGCACAAACAATGGATTATGGTTGTAGCTGCATCAGACAGAGATCATTTGTATGCGTCAAAAGATTTAAAAAACTGGAAATTTTTATCGGATTTTGGAAAAGATCTTGGCGCGCATGAAAGTGTTTGGGAATGTCCTGATTTCTTTTCGATAAAAGTTCAGGAGACTAATGAAATAAAATGGGTTTTACTGCAAAGTTTAGGACAAGGATCTCCAAATGGCGGTTCTGGAACGCAATATTTTGTTGGCGATTTTGACGGAATAAACTTCAAAGTGGATAAAAATTTTGAAGAGAGAATTAAGAAAGAAAAAGCCGTCTGGGTTGATTACGGAAAAGATAATTATGCCGGAGTGACTTGGAATAATGTTCCGACATCAGACGGAAGAAGGTTATTTATTGGATGGATGGTGAGTTTGGATTACGGAGGAAGCGTTCCAACAAATGGCTGGAGAAGTAGTATGACAACTCCACGTGAAGTGCAGCTGATTAAAAAAGGAAATGAATACAGCCTAATTAGTAATCCTGTAAAAGAAATTAATAAATACATTTCTAAAACAATTAAAGTAAAAACGCTCAAAGGCAAAGAAAATGTTTCAGTTTTAGAATCAGGAAAAATTGATTTGACTCAAGCGATTATCAATTTTAATTTGAAGAATGCAAAAGAAGATATTTACTCTTTTACACTTTCAAATGCAATTGGCGAATCTTTGACTTTCGGTTTAAACAATAAAGAAAACTATTTGTTTGTAGATCGAACAAAGGCTGGGAAAATTGATTTCTCAGACAAATTTGCTTCAAAAATCCAGAAAGCAGATTTAAATGGAACTCAGAAAGAAGCATTTTTTAAAATCATTTTGGATAAAACTTCAATCGAAATATTTTACAACAATGGTGAAAAGGTAATGACCGAAATCTTTTTCTTAAACCAGCCATTTACGTCGATTTCTGCTTCTTCAAAAGAAGGAATAGAAATCTCTAATCTAGTAATTAACCAATTAAATATAAATTAAAACCAAAATTTTACTAACTATGAAAACCAAAATTATTTATTTTCTATTTTTCTTCTTTCCGATGCTGATGATGACGGCGCAGGAAAACGGGATAAAAGGAACGGTATTTTCTTCAGATGACGGAATGCCGCTTCCTGGTGCGACAGTAATTATTTCAGGGACAAATACCAGCTCGGTCACCGATTTTGATGGAAATTTTTCTTTCCCACATGTAGCTTCTGATGCTGTTCTTGTCGTTTCTTTTATAGGATATGCTCCGCAATCTATTTCTGTTAAAGGACAAAAAACAATCAATGTAACGCTTAAAGTCGACAACAATCAACTAAATGAAGTTGTCGTAACGGGATATTCCAAACAAAAGAAAACAGACATTACTGGAGCTGTTGCAGTTGTGAATATGAAAGACGTTATGAAACAACCGGAACCTAACCCGATTAAAGCTTTACAAGGACGAATTGCTGGGGTAAAAGTATCTTCAGACGGTTCTCCAAGCGGAGGAAATACAAAAGTGGTAATTCGTGGTGTTGGAACTTTAAATAACACAGATCCGCTTTATGTAATTGACGGAATGCCAACCAAATCAGGAATGCACGAATTGAATCCAAATGATATCGAAACCATTCAGGTTCTTAAAGATGCTTCTTCAGCAAGTATTTACGGTTCTCGAGCTTCAAACGGTGTAATCATCATTACAACCAAAAAAGGAAAAGAGGGGAAAATGAGAATAAATTTTAGTACATATTTTTCATTTTCTGACTATTCGAGAAAATTAGAGGTGTTAAATGCAAACCAATTTGGGCAGGCACTTTGGCAAGCAAATATTAATGATGGATTAAATCCGAATAACAATAATTTACGCTATCAGTTTGATTGGTCGGTAAATAATAATAAGCCGCAATTAAATAAAGTCCTAGTTCCAGAATATTTGGATAACGAACAAACTTTAAAAGCATCAAATACAGATTGGTATGATGCTATTTCTCAAACAGGAGTTGCTAATTCTTATGATTTGTCTGTTTCAAATGCATCAGATAAAGGAAGTTATGTATTCTCGTTGGGCTATTATGATAACGAAGGTGTTGTAAAAACTACCGATTTTGAGAGAATCTCAGCAAGAATGAATAGTTCATACAAATACTTCGACGGAAAATTAGTGATTGGAGAAAATTTCAGTTTAAACCGTACAAACGAAGTGACAGATCCAGGTGTTTTAGATCCTGCATTGAGAGCTTTGCCAATTATTCCGGTGCATACTGTGGACGGAATTGGTTGGGGAGGTCCAGTTGGCGGAATGAACGACAGACAAAATCCGGTTCGTCTTTTAGAATATAACAAAGACAATAAATACGATTATTTGCGCCTTTTTGGAAATGCTTATGCCGATTTAGAAATCATTAAAAATTTGCACATCAAAACGAGTTTCGGAATGGATTACGGTTTTTACAAAAAGCGTACTTTACAAAGAAGCTACAAATCAGGTTACTTGCAAAACGATCAGACTTCAGTTACTATTGATCAATCTATAAGCGACAAATGGACTTGGACAAATACTGCAATCTATAGTTTAAATTTCGGAAAAAGCAATTTGAATTTAATGGCAGGAACCGAGATGTACAAAGACACGTACGACACAACTACATTACGTAAAAATGACTTTTTGATTGAAACGCCAGATTATATGTATCCTGATGCAGGAACAGGAGAATCTTTTACAAGCGGAACTTCAACAGTATATTCTTTGCTTTCTTATTTCGGAAAAGCAGATTACGAGTTTGATAATCGTTATTTGGTTTCTGCTACAATTCGTCGCGACGGTTCTTCTCGTTTTGGTAAAAACAATCAATTCGGGACATTCCCAGCGGTTTCAGCAGGATGGAGAATTAGCAACGAAAATTTCATTAAAAATAATGCTCCCGTTTTTTCAGATTTAAAATTAAGAGCAGGTTGGGGACAAACTGGTAATCAAGAAATTAGTAATACTGCAGTTTACTCGCTTTATTTAGCAAGTTATGCAGGTGGAAGCCCGACTTGGGCGACTTCTTACGGAACAGCTTACGATATTGTAGGAAATGGAAATGGTTTGCTTCCTTCTGGTTTTATTGCGACACAATCAGGAAATGATGATTTGAAATGGGAAACTACAACACAAACTAATATTGGTTTAGACTTTGGTTTATTCAAACAAAAATTAAGCGGTTCTGTAGACTATTATATCAAGAAAACAGACGATATTTTGGTATTGCCACCTTATTTAGGAGTTATTGGAGAAGGAGGAAATCGTTGGGTAAATGGAGCTTCTATGGAAAACAGAGGTTGGGAATTTTCTTTAGGTTATCATGATGAAACTTCATTTGGATTGAAATATGACATCTCTGGAAATATTTCGGCAAATAGAAACAAGATTACCAAATTACCAGATGAAGTTAAAAACAATTACGGAGGCGATGGACTAAATAATAATATTTTAGGACGTCCAATTAATTCAATGTACGGCTACGTTACTGATGGATTATTTACAAGTCAGGATCAGGTAGATAACTCGGCAATTCAGGAAGGAAAAGGCCTTGGAAGAATTCGTTACAAAGATTTAAATGGAGATGGAGTAATTACAGATAAAGACCGCACATGGATTGGAAACCCAAATCCAGGATTATTGTACGGAATCAATTTAAACTTATCGTATAAAAACTTTGATTTCACCACTTTTTGGGAAGGTGCGACAGATGTTGATGTAATCAATAATACAAAATATCAAACTGATTTTTGGAGTGTTGATGACGTAGGATCAAACAAAGGAACTCGTTTATTGAACGCTTGGTCTTTAGATAATCCAAATTCAACTATTCCAGCTTTGACAACGGTTGATAGAAATGCGGAGTCAAGATTTTCAACTTATTATGTAGAAAATGGCAGTTACCTTAAACTAAGAGTTTTGCAGCTTGGATATAATTTGCCAAAAGAGCTATTGAAAAAACTAAGCATGGAAAGCTTCAGACTATACATCAGCGGTCAAAATTTATTGATTCTTGATGCAAAAAGCTTCACAGGAGTTGATCCAGAAAATGCTGGTTTTGGATATCCACAGCCAACAACTTTTACTGCAGGTCTTAATTTTACTTTATAATAAAAGATTAAAAAAATGAAAAAAATACTATATATAGCAGGATTTGTAGCGATGGGTTTCTTTGCTTCCTGTTCCGATTTTTTAGAAAATGATCCGCGTGGTGTATTATCAGAAAAAGATATTGTTACGCCTGAAAATGTTGAAGGATTTATGAATGCTGCTTATGCGCAGTTAGGAAATGATCATTACGATTCTCCATACAGTTTATGGCCGTTTGGAAATGTTCGTTCAGATGATGCTTACAAAGGCGGAAGTGGTACAAATGATATTCAGGATTTTCACTTTTTCGAAGTTTCAAATAATATTCGTCCTGATTTTGGAGAATTGGATAGTTTTTGGTACATCAGTTATGTAGGGGTTTCAAGAGCAAATAAAGCATTGAAAGCTTTGGAACAAATTTCAGAAGCCGATTATCCGTTGAAAAAAACACGTATGGCTGAAATGCGTTTTTTGAGAGGACATTTTTACTTTATGCTGAAAATTATGTTCAGAAATGTTCCGTATATCACGGAAGATATTGCAATAGAAGATTATAAAACAATTTCAAACAAAGCGCTTTCAAACGAAGAACTTTGGGAAAAAATTGCAGAAGATTTTCAAGCAGCCGCCGATAACTTGCCTGACACACAACCAGAAATTGGACGCGCTACTAAAAAAGCAGCTTATGCTTATTTAGCAAAAACAAGATTGTACCAAGCGTATACACAAGATGAAACATTTAAGGTTACAGGAATAAACCAACAGCATTTGCAGGAAGTAATTGCAGCAACTGATAACGTAATTGGAAAAGCAACTTTAGAGCCTGATTTTGCAAATAACTTTTTGCCTGGAACTTACGAAAACGGACCAGAATCTATTTTCTCGATTCAGTTTTCTGATAATGACGGAACTTTATACGGAAGATTGAATTTTTCAGATGTTCTTTCTACGCCACAAGGTTTAGGCTGTTGTGATTTTCATAAACCAAGTCAAAATTTAGTAAATGCTTTCAAAACAGGAACAAATGGTTTGCCTGAATTTGACACTTACAACAATGAAGATTTTGATTATAAAAATATAGATGCCAATACGGTCGATCCTAGATTGTATCACACTGTTGCTATGCCAGGTCTGCCTTATAAATATGATCCTGAGTTTTTATATGTTGAAGCTTGGGTAAGATCTCCAGGAACTTATGGTTATTATGCATCATTAAAAGAAAATGTTGCCCCAAGTTGCAGCTGTGTTGTAAATATTGATCCGTTTTACGGAAATTCAAAAAACAGAATTCAGATTCGTTATGCAGATGTGATTTTAATGCGTGCCGAAGCTTTGATTGAATTAGGAAGACAATCTGAAGCTTTGCCATTAATCAATGAAATTAGAGAAAGAGCGGCGCAAAGCACAGGAAGATTACCTTATGTTAGCAACTTCAAAATTAGCACTTATGTGGACGGAAGCAATTGCAACTGGACTCAAGATTTTGCTCGTAAAGCTCTTCGTTGGGAGCGTCGTTTAGAATTGGCAATGGAAGGAAGCCGATTCTTCGATCTTGTTCGTTGGGGAGTTACAGATCAGGTTATGAATGATTTTTATGCGAAAGAAAAAACAAAACGCACCTATTATCAAGATGCCTTTTTTGATGCGCATAAAGAAGAGTATTGCCCAATTCCGTTGAAGCAAATTAATTTCAGTCAGGGATTGTACAAACAAAATCCGGGTTATTAATCTTTAAAGAATCAGCAATATGAAAAAAGCTTTAAATAAATATTGGGCAAAAGTGTCCTTAGTATTGGCAATGATTTTTATGGTTACTGCCTGTGAAAATAGTTTTGAAACTGGCGGATTCGATGTGAGTTCGCCTTCAAATGTACTTTCATTCAAACTAAATGGAGTTTCTGGAAGCATTGATCAGGTTACAGGAAAAATTATCGTTGTAATGCCTTACGGATCAGATATAACAGCCATAAAACCAGAAGTTGTTTTTCAAGAAGGAGCAACATCAAATCCTGAATTAAATTCGGCAATGAACTTTACAAATCCGGTAAAATTTAGAGTTGTGAATGGCAATTTATATAAGGATTATACGGTAACAACGACAGTTTTAAGTCCAATTAAGAGTTTTACCATTAATGGTGTTGCAGCAACGATAAACGATATCAGCAAAACAATTAATATGACACTTCCGGAAAATACGGATTTAACAGCATTGAAACCAGTAATTGAAACAACAGAAGGAGTTACGATTTCGCCAGCCTCAGGAACAACAATTGATTTTACTAATGCTGTAACTTTCGTAATAACCTCAAATGGAAAAAGCGTTAATTATACGGCAAATGTGGGAGTTCCTGTTGTAGGATTAACAGTTGCATTTTTAGGAACTGCAGCAACAAGATCTGGAATAACCAATATGGACGAAATAACAGCTTCAAACTGGTTGTTTGATAATTTTCCTGAAGCCCGATATATTTCTTTTGAAAGCATTCAAAATGGTGCAGATTTAAGTGATATAAAAGTTATTTGGTGGCATTTCGATTCGGCTACAAACCTGCCTTCTGTGGCTTATAATCCTGCAGTTACCACTGCATTGAAGAATTTCAGAACAAATGGCGGAAATCTTCTTTTAACTTCATTTGCTTCACAATATGTTGATGCTTTAGGAATTGTTCCTTCAGGAAAAGGACCAAATAATGTTTTTGGCGATTTCCTTCCAAATGGATTTGTAGACGGAAATTCTTGGGGAATGTCATTCGTAGGACATGAAGATCATCCGATATTTCAAGGCTTAACTACTTTCGAGGCTGGAAAAGCTAATTTATTACAAAGCGGAACTTTCAGGTTAAATCATACCGCTTGGTGGTTTTTACCAGAATGGGGAGGATATAATAATGGAGAAGGATGGAGAAATCAGACAGGAGGAACAAATCTAGCAAGTGAAGCTTGGGATAACGCTTTAGACGGAAGAGTTACAATTGCCGAATTTCCAAATTCAAGCACCAATAAAAATGTAATTGTGATCTCGATGGGAGCTTACGATTGGTACAATGAAACTAACAGTAGCGGTGTGCCAAGTCAGGCTAATGAGTTTATTACAAATATCAAACTGCTAACACAAAATAGTATCAATTATTTAGCGGCTAAATAAACCACTTAGAATTTAATTAAAATGAAATATAGAAATATAATTACTGTTGCCTTTATCTTCTTTTCGCTGGTTTCATGCAGTCAGGATGAGAATTATATTGGAGGTTCAATTTCAGGAGGAAATTCTGAGATAACAAGCGTTTTTCCTGTTCCGCCAGCGCAATGGATGGGAGCAAACGATCCGTATTATAGTGCTGGTTATACAGGAGATATTATGCCTTTTTTCGACAACGGAAAATTCCATATTTATTTTCTGCATGATGCGCAAAACAAACCTACAGGAAAAGGATTTCACGATATTCACGAATATCAGAGTACAGATTTAGCACATTTTACGTATGAAGGTCAAACTATTCCGTATGGTACAACTCTCGAACCAGATTTTGCTATAGGTACAGGATCGGTTATTAAAGCAGGAAATCTTTATTATTTTTATTACACAGGGCACAATGAAAATCCAGCATTTATTCAATCGAATGCTAGAGAAAGTGTTTTGTGTGCGACTAGCAGCGATTTGAAAAACTGGACAAAAGTTCCGTCTTTTAAAATTACAGCTCCGTCAGGATATTACAATTATGATTTTAGAGATCCGCATGTTTTTTACAATGACGAATTAAAGAAATATTCGATGTTGGTAAGTACACAGACAGAGCCAGGAAGAAAAGCAGTTTTATTGCATTTTACAAGTGCTGATCCAGCATCTGGAAAATGGGATGTTCAAGCGCCACTTTACACGACAACTCCTGAAGATAATTATTTAATGATGGAATGTGCTGATATCTTCAAAATGGGAAATTATTGGTATCTAATTTTCTCTGAAAACTGGAGTGGGAATAAAGGAACACATTACCGTATTTCATCATCAATCAACGGACCTTGGATAAAACCTGAGAATGACAGAATTGACGGAGAATATTTCTATGCTGGAAAAACTGCTTCTGACGGAAATAAAAGATATGTTTTTGGATGGAATGCCAGAAAAACACCTGAAAATGATTTAGGAAATAAAGATTGGGCAGGAAATATGGTAATCCATGAATTAACTCAGAATTCTGATGGAACTTTAGGAACGCAGTCACCAAAATCGGTTACAGATTTATTTTCTAAAAAGAATGCGATTGCCGATGTTGATGCGATTACGACAAATGCAACAGCAAATAATGGAACTTATTCTTTATCTGGAGAATCAGAAAAAGCAATGGTGACTTTTAAAAGCAATGGAAAGAAAGTCAAAATAAAAGCAGAAGTTACTTTAACGAAAGCTTCAGGAACATCAGGATTTATTTTCCATACGAATGATACGGGAAGTTATTACAAAGTAGTTTTTGATATTGCCAATGGTAAAATAAGCGGTTATAATTCGGCTTCACAAGAAGTAACGACTTTGCCTTTTGCTTTTCAGGTAAATACAAAGTATAATGTTGAAATAGTTGCCGAAGGAAGTGTTGTGGTTTTTTATATCAACGGAAAAGCAGCGCTAACTAATCGTATCTACGGAAGAGACAAAAATAAATGGGGATTAATTGCAGAAGGACAAACAAGTACAATTTCAAACCTTCTGGTAACACAGCCCGAATAAAAACTAATATTAAAATAATTCTAGAATGAATAAGGGAAAAAGCCTTAAGGCGATGGCATACGGAGAAGTACTTTGGGATGTCTTTGCCAATGAAAAAAAGATTGGCGGTGCTCCATTGAATGTGGCCTTACGTATGAAAACGTTAGGTTGCGAAGTAGCCATGATAAGCTGTGTAGGAAATGATGAAGACGGAAAAGCAATAAAAAGTCAGGTAAAAGAACTGGGACTTGAAACAGATACAATTGTCGTTTCAGAAGATTTTCCAACTGGTTTAGTTAACGTTACATTAAACGAACGAGGATCGGCAACTTATGAAATCAATTATCCGTCTGCTTGGGACAAAATCGTATTGAATGATTTGGCTAAAAAAACCGTTGCAGAAGCAGATGTGCTAATTTATGGAAGTTTGGTTTGTCGAGACAATGTTTCAAGAAATGCTCTGAAAGAATTGCTTCAAAACGATGTTTATAAAGTATTCGATGTGAACTTAAGAAAACCGCATTATTCTTATGAAATCTTAAACGAACTAATGCAGTCGGCTGACTTTATTAAATTTAATGATGAAGAATTGCTTGAGATTGCAAAAGAGATGAATTCTCCTTTTGAAACTTTGGAAGAAAATATGGCTTTCATTGAAGAAAAAACAAATGCCACGGCAATGTGTGTTACCAAAGGAAAACATGGCGCTTTACTGTTATGGAAAGGGAAAATCTATGAAAATGGAGGTTACCCAATTGAAGTTTCAGATACTGTTGGTGCAGGAGATTCTTTTTTAGCGGCTTTGATTACATCATTATTAAACGGAAAAGATCCTCAAAGTTCAATTGATTTTGCTTGTGCAGTTGGAGCGCTTGTTGCTGAAGCACCTGGCGCAAATCCCGAAATTTCTACTTCAAGAATTAATGATTTAATGGCAACAGTTTAAGGTTAGTTTTTTATAGAAATTTAAAAGCTAGATTATTTTATAATTGATTTTAATTACAATGAGCTCGATATTAAATCGAGCTCATTGCTTTATAAGACTTCTTAGAACTGACAAAGTAGTTTTGGCATATTGCGCGATACAAAAAAAACGTAAATTTGAAATTAGAAACAGGATACGCTTGGGGTTAAGTTTCGCGCAAGCAACAGTAAAATCGTAAGAGATTATTTCTGGCAAACCTGCTTCTAAAGCTATTGACAGATTCCAAATATAAAATATGAAATACAATGCGATTCCGGTTTCTTTGTTTATTGAAAACCGAAAAAGATTTACCGAAAAAATGAAGCCAAATAGTCTGGCTATTCTGACTTCAAATGATGTAATGCCAAATAACGCAGATGATGTTATGGGTTTTGCACAAAATAATGATTTATTTTATTTGTCTGGAATTGATCAGGATGAAACGATTTTGGTACTTTTTCCAGATGCCTTTAAAGAAGAAAATAAGGCAATTCTTTTTGTAAAAGAAGCCAATGAACACACGCTAACTTGGGAAGGTAATTTTTTAACTAAAGAACAAGCAACAGCTATTTCGGGAATACAGAACATCAAATGGATTCATGAGTTTGAGAAGACGCTGCAACTTTTTGCTTTTGAAGCCGATACTTTTTATCTAGGTCATAATGAGCATATCAAAAGAGTAACTTCTGAAATGGAAACCAGACAGGATAGAATGATTAAATGGTGTAAAGAGAAATATCCATTGCATCAATATGAGCGTGCAGCAAAAATAACTCGAGCATTACGACCTATTAAATCAAACGAAGAAATTGATTTAATTAAAAAAGCAACTGCGCTTAGTGTTGAAGGTTTTCATAGAGTTTTAGGAGCGATTCGTCCAAATGTAAAAGAATATGAATTAGAAGCTGAATTGATATATGCTACCATGAAAAATGGAGGTACAAGACAAGGATTTAAATCAATTGTTGCATCTGGCGGAAATGCTTGCTCATTGCATTACAACAGCAATGACGATGTCTGCGAAGAAAATGAAATGGTTCTGCTTGATTTTGGAAGCTGTTATGCCAATTACAATTCAGACACAACAAGATGTATTCCAGTTAACGGAACTTTCAGCACAAGACAAAAAGAGGTTTACGAGTCAGTTTTGCATTGTTTAAAAGAAGGTTCGAAATTATTGAAACCAGGAGTTTTGTCTAAAGATTACGAACTTCAAATGGCAAAATTAATTGAAACCGAACTAGTTAAATTAGGATTAATTACAGAAGATGAAATTAAAGCTCAAGATCCAGAAAAACCAGCATATAAAAAATATTTCATGCACGGAACTGCACATCATTTAGGTTTAGATGTTCATGACGTTGGTCTTTATTCGAGACCTTTTGAAAAAGGAATGGTTTTGACTTGTGAGCCTGGAATTTATATTAGAGAAGAAGGAATTGGATGCCGTTTAGAAAATGACTATCTGATAACGGAAGATGGAAACATAAATTTGAGTGAAGCCATGCTGATTGAAATTGCTGATATTGAAAGTTTAATTAAAAATAAAAAATAATAATATGAAAAAGCTTTTGTTGTTTCTTCTGTTTATATGTACATCTGTTTTTGCACAGAAGGATATTGATATTAGCAATCTAAATTGGTTGCCAAATTCTCATTCGTTTTGGGTAAATAAAGATAATAACGTGGTGGTTTACGATGTTGATAAGCTTGATAAACAAACCACGATTTTGTCTAATACACAGTTGTCAGCTGCTGGATTTTCGGGAGAAATCGAGAACTTAGTATGGAATGACTCAAAAACAAAAGTTTTGATTTACACCAATTCAAAAAAAGTATGGAGAGATAATACCAAAGGAGATTATTGGTTTTTTGACTTGGCTACCGGAAAAGGAAAACAATTAGGAAAGAACCTAGATGCATCATCGTTAATGTTTGCAAAGTTTTCAAGCGATAATGAAAATGTAGCGTATGTATCTAACCATAATATTTATGTCGAAAATGTAAATTCAGGAAAGATTACTCCTTTAACGACAGACGGCACAGATAAAATTATCAACGGAACTTTTGATTGGGTTTATGAAGAAGAGCTGGCTGCACGCGATGGATTTAGATGGAGTCCAGACGGAAAAAGTATTGCTTTTTGGAGAGTTGATGCAACATCGACTAAGTTTCATTTCATGATTAATAATACCGATTCGTTGTATCCGACAATTATTCCTGTAGAATATCCAAAAGCTGGAGAAAAACCATCTTCGGTTAAGATCGGAATTGTCAATATTGATTCACATCAAACCAATTGGTTAAATATTCCAGGTGAGCCAGATAATAATTATTTGGTTCGAATGAAATGGCTTAGCAACGAATCTATAATGGTGATTCAGCTAAACAGAAAACAAAACCAAGTTACGATGTATGATTGTAACGCAAAATCAGGATCGGCTAGAGTTATATACAAAGAAGAATCAAATTCTTGGATCGATGTTTTTGATATTTCTTCAGGACAATATGATATTTTTCCTTGCCAATTTGTAGATAACGGAAAAGCATTTTTATGGAGTTCTGACGCCGATGGATGGATGCATATTTATAAAATAAGTTTGGACGGAAAATCAAAAGAGTTAATAACTAAAACTAATTTTGATGCTTACTATAAAGCGTATAACGAGAAAACGAAAACAATTTATTTTATTGCCAGTCCAACAGATGCTACACAGCGTTATTTGTATGAGACCAATTTAAGTTCGAAAAAAACAAAAAGAGTTACTCCAGATATTTTTGATGGTTCAAATAGATATATTTTTTCTACAGATGCAGCTTATGCACAGCATACCAACGCAAGTATTTCGAGAGATTATAATCAGAGATTAATTGCTTTATCTGGACATCAAAAGATTTATCCAAAAGAGGCAGATGTTTTTGCAGCTCCGCATAGAGATTATTCGTTAGAAAAATTTAAAGTAAAAACAATTGACGGTATTGATATTGACGGAATAATGGCTAAACCATTGGATTTTGATCCTTCAAAAAAATATCCAGTTTTCTTTTATGTGTATGGAGAACCAGTGGCTACAGTGGCCAATGATAGACCTTATTTTGATGATTTTATAGCAGCTTTAATTCCAAAAGGATATATCGGAATCGCGATGGATAACAGAGGAACTCCTGCAATGAAAGGTACACAATGGAGAAAATCAATTTATAAAAATATCGGAATTATCAATACGCACGATCAGGCAATGGCTGCCAAAGAAGTTTTAAAATGGAATTTTATTGATTCTGATCGTGTAGCAATTCACGGATGGAGTGGCGGAGGTGCTGTAACTTTAAATTTAATGTTCCAATATCCAGATATATACAAAACAGGAATTGCAATAGCAGCGGTAACAGATCAGCATTTTTATGATAACATCTACACCGAACGCTACATGGGATTACCAGACGAAAATGAAGCAACTTATATCAAAGCTTCTCCTGTAACTCATGCTAAAAACTTAAAAGGAAATTTGCTATACATTCACGGAACAGGTGATGATAATGTGCATTACAAAAATGCTGAGGTTTTAATTAACGAACTAGTTAAATACGATAAAATGTTCGATTTAATGATTTATCCAAATCGTTCGCATAGCATAGATGAAGGTGAAGGAACATCGCAACATTTAATGGATACATTTGTGAGATATATAGAAAAAAATTGCCCGCCTGGTGCTAAATAGAAACTTTTATAAATTATTGAAATTCATGCTTTTTAAGCAAGGAAATTAAAAAGAAAGGGATGCTAATACAAGCATCCCTTTTTTTAACTTAGAATAAAATATTTTAAAATTTATAATCCAAAAGGATTTTCAATACTCTGCATAGGCTCCGTAAACCATTTAGGCCCATTTGAAGTCATATAAAAATGATCTTCATGACGAATGCCGAATTGTCCCGGCATGCATATCATTGGTTCATTGCTAACAACCATTCCTTCTTTTAGAACAGTTTGATTGCCTCTTACCAAATAAGGATATTCATGAATATCAAGACCTGTTCCATGTCCAACACGATGAGGTAAGCCTGGAATTTCATAATCGCCACTTAGTCCAGCTTGTGCAAGAACTTTTCGAGCAGCATCATCTACAGAACCGCAAGTTGCTCCAATTTGTGCAGCCTCAAAAGCGGCTTTTTGAGTTGCTTTTTCAAGATTCCAAATTCTTCTGTGTTCTTCATTTGGAGTTCCGTAAACATAAGTTCGTGTAATATCAGACAAATAACCTTCTAAACGACATCCTGTATCAATTAATACAATATCATTATCCACTAAATTTTGTGGAGACGTAACGCCATGTGGATATTGCGAATCTTCTCCAAAAAGAACAATGCAGAAATAAGAACCCGATGCAATACCAGCCTTAATATGCGCTCTATGAATAAAATCGACAACAGTGCTTACTTCAATTCCTGGATATAAAATGCTTGCAGCCGCCTTTTGAACGGTCATTGTTATATTTTTTGCTTGCTGAATTATAGCAATTTCATTAGCCGATTTATGCATTCTGCAACCAGCAGTTATAGGCTGAGCATTTACAAAACTAAATTCTGGATTCGCTTTTGCAACGCCATCAATTAAGAAAAAAGAAGCCGATTCGTCTAATGCTATATTTCCGTTAGTAATATTTTTGTTTTGCAAAATGTTGCCAAACAACTCGTAAGGACTTTCATGTTCTTCCCAGAAATTTAAGTTTCCTTCAACTTTCATAAAAGTCTTAAAAGTTCCTTCTTCAAATTTCGGAACAATATATTCGACCGTTTCATCATCAAAAAGAACCGCACCAACCATACGTTCTGATGCATTCCATTTTGTTCCTGTAAAATAATACAGATTCGTTCCTGCATTTACATAAAGTGCTTTACAGTTATGCTCTTTCATTAAAGCTACAGCATTTTTAATGCGCTGTTTGTACTCTGATAAAGCAATTGGCACAATACTAAGTGTCATGTTTTGTATTTTTCCCAATTCGATATCTATAGTTGATCCGCCAACTCCAATTGTCATTTTGTATTTTTTAAGTTAGTATTAAATCGCTGTAAGGCTCAATTTTTCAATAAAATTAAAGTATTATTTCGATTTTGTCTTATTGTTGGTGTAAACTAGATGAAATATTACATTTTTAGAGATACCGAAAGAAGAGGTTATCTTAGACTAGTTTGTTTTTCAATCTACATGAGAATGCTTATTTTTACAATTATAATATTATTTATTCGTTTGTTATGAGAAAGAGAAACCAGTCATTTCAGTATAAAGTCAGAAAAAGATTTTTATTTTATCTGGTATTGTTTTCAATATTGTCTTTCGGAAATATACAGGCGCAACAGAAATTTACAATTGTGGCAGCGGCGAATCTTAAAGTAGCTTTAGATTCTATAAATAATGTTTTTAAAATTGAAAACCCTGGTATAAATCCTCAGATTACATACGGTGCTTCTGGAAAATTTTACGAACAGATTTCGAGCGGAGCTCCATTTGATTTATTCTTTTCAGCAGATATGGATTATCCTAATAAGTTGGAAAGTAATAAACTTACAGCTTCAAAAATAAAAATGTATGCTGTAGGTAAATTGGTTATTTGGAGCAAAAAAACAGATCCCAATAAAGCAAAAATAAATAGTCTTCTAGATGCTTCTATTCGAAAAATAGCTATTGGAAATCCTTCTACGGCGCCTTATGGAGAAAAAGCTGTGGAGTGTTTAAAGTTCTACAAAATATATGATAAAGTAAAAAGTAAATTGGTTTTCGGAGATAATATTACTCAAGCTACCCAATTTGTAACAACTGGAAATGCTGATATTGGAATTACAGCTTTGTCTCTGGTTTTAACTCCGAATATGCAAAAAGAAGGAGGGAAGTATTATATTGTTCCAGAAAAAAGCCATTCTTCGTTAGAACAAGGATGCGTAGTATTGAAACATGGAAAAGACAATGCGAATGCTTTAAAATTTTATAATTTTATATCTTCTAAAAAAGCAATTGCGATTTTAAAATATTACGGATACGATACAAAAGCAAAATGAACGTACTAAAAGGAGTTATATCTGAAATTCAATCACATGAAGGCATTTCTTTAGTTAAGCTAAAATCGAATAATAATACCTTTACTTCAATTGTTCTAGACATACCAGGTACAGCAGATTATTTAAAAGAAGATAATACGGTTAAAATTATTTTTAAGGAGACAGAAGTAATTTTATCTAAAGATTTAAATCCATCTATTAGCGTTCAGAATCAGATATTGGGACGTATTGAATCGATAAAAAAAGGAGTAATTCTGAGCCAGATTACGATATCAATTGGAGAAGATACTATACAATCTATTATTACTAGTAATGCCTGTGAAGAATTAGATCTAAAAGAAAACCAAGATATATTGGCTTTAATAAAAACGAACGAAGTAAGCTTGTCTGCCGATGATTAACCTTGACCCTTTATGGCTTACTGCAAAATTGGCGTTGATTACCACATTGATTCTTTTTGTGGTTTCAATTCCGCTATGTTATTGGTTGTGCTACAGCCGATTTCGATTAAAAGCCATTATTGAAGCTTTAATTAGTTTGCCTTTAGTTTTGCCGCCTTCTGTTTTAGGTTTTTATCTTTTAATAGCTTTTAGTCCAGAAAATGCTTTTGGAAAATTTCTATCTGATTATTTTGATGTGAGATTGGTTTTTACTTTCGAAGGATTAATTCTCGCTTCGGTTTTATACAGCCTGCCTTTTATGGTGAATCCGATTTTATCAGGATTAAAAAATCTTTCTCCAGCTTTGCAAGAGGCTTCTTTTACTTTAGGAAAATCAAGATTTACAACGGTTACCAAAATTTTGCTTCCTAATATTAGCGCTTCATTGTTTACTGGAATTATTATGACTTTTGCTCATACTTTGGGAGAATTTGGTGTTGTTTTAATGGTTGGAGGAAGTATTCCAGAAGAAACAAAAGTAGTCTCGATTGCGATTTATGAGGAAGTAGAATCTATGAATTATCACAATGCTAATATATATGCTGGAATATTGTTTGTGTTTTCTTTTTCAATTCTGCTGGCAGTTCATTTAATCAATAACAAATCTAGAAAAACAACTCTTTATTAATGATACAGTTGGATGCTTATAAAATGCTTCAGACAGCAGATGGCGAATTGCCATTAGATATTTCTCTGACTATAAAAAAAGGAGAGTTTGTTTCTATTTATGGAAATTCTGGAGCTGGCAAAACGACCATTCTTAGAATTTTAGCAGGACTTACTAAGGCAGAAAAATCAGTTATAAAAGTAGGAGAATCCGTTTGGGACGATTCTGCAAAAAAGATTCATCTTCCTGTTCAGAGACGTTCTATTGGCTTTGTATTTCAGGATTTTGCTTTGTTTCCAAATTTAACTGTAAAAGAAAATCTGGAGTTTGCTTTAGCTAAAAATGATTCTAAAGAAATCATTTCAGAATTGATACAACTCATGGAACTGCAGTCGCTCCAAAATAGTAAACCACAAAATTTATCTGGCGGACAGAAACAACGTGTGGCGCTGGCAAGAGCAATTGTGCGTAAGCCAGAAATTCTTTTATTGGACGAACCTTTGTCAGCATTAGATGATGAAATGCGATTTAAACTTCAGGATTATATTTTGAAAATTCATCAAAAATATAAATTGACTACGCTGATGGTCAGTCATTCTATTTCTGAGATTTTTAAACTTTCAGATAAAGTAATTGTTGTTGATAAAGGTAGAATCACAAAAGAAGGAACTCCAGAAAATGTTTTTTCAGAACAGAAAATTAGCAGTAAATTTCAATTAACGGGAGAAATTATCAGTATTACTAAAAGTGATATCGTTTATATTGTTCAGGTTTCTTCGGGCAATACTATAGTAAAAGTAGTTGCTACAGAAGAAGAGGCAATTCAATACAAGATAGGGCAGAAAGTACTAATTGCTTCTAAAGCATTCAATCCTATAATTCAGATTTTGAAGTGATATAAAAAAGATGGATTATAAATCATCTTTTTTAAGTATTAATACTTATTTTAGCAATATGGAAAAACTAAGTATTAGAAATTTTTCTAATGAACGGTATTCATTTAAAAACATAATGAAGATATTGTGAATTATTAAATTGTTTCTTTTTATAAAAAAGATAATGCATATTAAATCACATCATAAAAAAATTACATTATTGTTTGTGTTGGCAGCAGCTGCATTATTTATGGCTGTTACTGATATAGAGCCTCCATACACAGATCCGTACAAATTGGAATATCCAGATTATTTTGGAAACAGAATTAGTATTCCAGCAGATAATGTGACGACAAAACAAGGTGTTTTTTTAGGCAGAATGCTGTTTTATGAAACAAAATTATCTTCAAGCAAAACAATTTCTTGCGCAAGCTGTCATCAGCAGAAACTTGCTTTTACAGACGGAAGAGCTTTTAGTCTGGGAGTAAATAATGTGCCGACCAAACGCAGTTCGATGTCACTGGCCAATTTGCTTTGGGTTCGAAATTTTTTCTGGGATGGAAGAGCGAAAGGTTTAGAAGATCAAGCAAAATTTCCACTTAATGATCCGCATGAAATGGGAAATTATTTGGATAAAGCGGTTAAAGAGCTTCAGAAAACAAAAGAATATCCTATTCTTTTTAAAGAAGCTTTTGGAACAGCAGAAATTACATCAGATAGAATAACAAAGGCACTTGCACAATTTGAGCGCACTTTAATATCTGCAAATTCTAATTATGACAAATACCTAAGAGGCGAGTACAAACCTACTAAACAAGAATTAAATGGCATGGAACTCTTTATGAATTCGCCTCAGCCAGAAAAAAATAGTAGAGGAGCCAATTGTGCGCAATGTCATGGAACACCCAAAATGTATATGGAATTGTTTCATAACAATGGCCTTGATGAAGAACCAAAAGACATAGGACGCGAGGAATTGACAGGAATGGCAAATGATCGAGGAAGATTTAGGGTTGCAACGCTTCGTAACATTGCACTTACTGCGCCATACATGCACGACGGCAGATTTAAAAATCTTGAAGAAGTATTAGATCATTATAATGAACATATTATGCCAAGTAAATCGTTAAGCATATCTTTGAAAGACCGCTCTAACGATCTAAATGGGAAAAATCTGGGACTTACAGCAAATGAAAAATCAGATGTTATTGCTTTTCTCAAAATGCTGACAGATTCTACCTTTATTAACGATCCAAAATTTTCGAATCCTCATTTAAAGAGAATTAAATAATTTAAAAACAACAAAAATGAAAAAACGTTTTTTATCGATTATTTTTTTAGCAACGCTATTTTTTGCTAATACTTTGAATATTTTGCATGCACAAAATTCTTCTAAAGAAGCTGTTATAAAAGTTGAAGGAGAAGTTGTAAAAACACTTTCAATTAGTATTTCTGACTTTGCAAAAATGCCACATGTTGAACAAAATATGAAAGATCGCGATGGAAAAATACAACTTTATTCTGGAGTTCCTGTTATTGAATTATTAAAAGAAGCAGGAGTAACACTTGGAAAAGAACTTAAAGGAGAAAACTTGACAAAATATATGCTAGTACGAGCAAGTGATGGTTATGAAGTTCTTTTTTCGCTAGCAGAATTAGATCCAGTTTTTACAAACAAAGTAATTATTCTAGCAGATAAAAAAGATGGAAAGCCACTAGAAGATGGAATAGGACCTTTTCGTCTAGTTGTGCCAGACGAAAATAGACCTGCACGTTCTGTTCACGAAGTGTCAAACTTAATTATTCGCTTTGCAAAAGAATAGATTATCAGTTAATATAAAATCTTTTTTGAGATATTATGATTCTCCTTTTTGAATGACATTCAATTCTTTATTAAAAGAATTTCTATATTTTTTGATGTATTCTGAAGGTTTCATTCCAAACAGTTTTACAAATTGCTGACGGAAATAACGCTGATCTTCTATACCAACTTGAGGTCCAACTTGAGCAATATTTATATTTTCAGTAAGCATAATTACAGCTGCTCTACGAATTCTTATCGATCTGATAAAAACATTTACGGTTTGTCCAGAAATTGCTTTAATCTTTTTGTAAAGACTTGAGTGGCTCATACCCATCGCAGCGGAGAAACTCTTTAAATTAAATTCACTGTTTTCAAGATTGGCTTCGACAATTTCAATGCATTTATCAAGAAATTCTTTGTATTCAAGAGGAACTTTATTGATGTTTTCACGAAGCGTAATGCTGTCTAAAAAATACTTGCGCAATTGACCTCTGTTTCTAAGAACAGAATCAACTCGCGCCAGGAGAATATCACTGTCAAAAGGTTTGGTAACATAATCATCTGCGCCTTCTGTAATACTTTGCAAATGAATATCGTTACTAGTTGTAGCCGTGAGAAGTATTACAGTAATATGGCTCAAATCATCATTTTGCTTGATTTTTTTACATAAATCCAAACCATTCATGCCTTCCATAGAAATATCACTCAGTACAATATCAGGCATGTGTTTTTCTACAAGTTTTAATCCTTCTAGACCATTAAATGCAGAATAAACAATATAATTTTTAGAGAAAAGCTGTACGAGATAATGATTCATTTCAGGATTATCTTCAACAATTAAAAGCACTTTTTTAGTGCTAATTAATTCTTCTTGAAGATTTTCTGGCTGTAACGGTTTGTTTCCTTTATCATAAGTATTTTGAGCTGGTAATCCTTCAAGAAGTTCTCCCACAAGCGGAGACATATGCGGATAATTCTCGTTTATGTTCATTTCTGCAAAATGACTATTTCCTTTAGGAAGTGTAATCACAAACGAAGTGCCTTCTCCAACTTTACTTTTACAAGTTAATTGGCCATGATGTTTATTCACAAAATATTTGGCCACATAAAGTCCGATTCCAAAGCCGTTGCTGGTTTTAGACTGAATTTGTTTGAATTTTTCAAAAATAGTATCGATATCATTTTCATTGATACCACTTCCAGTATCTGATATAGTTATAGATACATCAGCAGCATTTTCTGTTATTTCAATAGTAATCGATCCTTTATTAGGAGTAAATTTGAAAGCATTCGAGATCAGATTAAAAAGAGTGATTTCTATTTTTTCGTAATCGCCATATATTTCGGTAGGTGTTTTTTCTTCAATAAAATTATAATTTAAGCTTTTTGCAACTGCCATTTGTGTAAAGCTTTCGTAGATTTCGCGACAAAGAGCATTCAAATTAATTCTCGAAATTTTAAGTTCATCAAGATCAGTTTCAGCTTTTCTAAACAGTAATAATTGATCTGTAAGACTCAATAATCGTTTTGCATTTTTATAAGCGAGATTGAGATCAAGATCGTCTTCAGACTGTTTTTTTCTTTCAATTGCGCTCTTAAGCGGATTTATAATTAAAGATAACGGAGTGCGCAATTCATGAGCCATATAAGTGAACATAGAAAACTGCTTTTCGGCGTGTTCTTTGTCTTTTTTATGTTCCATTCGGGCAAGTTTTATTTCGTAACGAAGCCTTTCTTTATTTTTATGATAATTTACATAAACATAAATCGCTGCTGCTGCACAAATTAAGTAGAATGTATAAGCCCACCAGGTTCTATACCAAGGCGGAAGAATTTTTATTGTAGCCAATGTTACTTCATTAGTCCAATTTCCAAAAACATCGGTTGTTTTGACTTTAAAAACATATGTTCCTTCTGTTAATCTGGAATAATTTGCTCTATTGTTTTTTGTGGTATAATTCCAGTTTTTATCCCAACCTTCAAGAAAATAAGCAGTACTTATTTTTTCAGAATTAACGTAATCAAGATAAACAAAATCAAAACTTAATGCCGATTTTTCATAAGGAAGCTCGGCAGCAGTTATCATGTCTAAATTTTTTCCTGTTACATAAGGACTGTTCAAAGGCAAAGACTGATTGTTTACAAGCAAATCATTCAATAAAAATTTACCTGTATTCTTTTTGTCCTTTATACTTTCAGGATAAAAAACATTGAAACCATTTAAACCTCCAAAAATAAATTCTCCTGTAGAAAGTTTTGTGCCAGCATTCCAGCTAAATTGATTGCCCTGAAGTCCATCAGTTACGCCAAAATTCCTAAAAGTATTGTTTTTAGGATTATATCTGGAGATTCCGTGATAAGTGCTCATCCATAAATTACCTTCTTTATCTTCTAAAAGACGAAGTATTGTATTGCTAGGAAGACCATTTTGAGTAGTGTACTTTTTATAAGTTCCCGTTTTTCTATCAAATAAAAGCAAACCACCTTCTACAGTACCAACCCAAAGATTTTTGTTTTGATCTTCGGTTATGCATCTAACCGTATAATCAGAATGATAGTTTTTTACTTTTTTAGTTTTTGGATCAATCTCAAAAAAAGAATGGAATGTTCCTCCCCAGATTTTTCCATCTGTGGTTTCGTAGAGGCAAGTAACGTCACGTAATGTATTGCTGTAGCAGATAAACTTGTTTTGTTTTCGGTCAAATTGATATAATGCACCAGCGTTAGTTACAGCGAGCCACAATGTATTTTTCGAATCCAAAAACAGCAGCCAAGATTCTTGTTCTGCTTTTTTAGTAAATTGATTGTAAATTGAAAAATTCTGAATTGCCTTTGATTTTGGATCAATTCGACAAACGCCACCTTTCCACATAGCGACCCAAATAGCGTTATCAGAATCTTTTACAATGCTTGTAACAAAATTGCTTTGAATTTTTCGCCCAGCAGACGATGTTGTGGAGTAAACATCGTAGGTATTTTGTTTTCTATTCCAATATCGCATTCCAGCGCCATCTGTGCCTATCCAGATATTTTTCTTGTCATCTTCACAGAAAGAAAGCATAAAATTGGCCGCAGGATCTTCGTCTTCTTTATTGGTTAATGGATTTTTGCTTTTGTAATGATTAAAGTAGAGCGGTTTTTTTCCCATCATACTGACACCACCACGAAGAGTTCCGAACCACATTTCCCCAGTTTTGCTCTGAAATATGTCGTACAGCGATTTACTATTGAGTAATGGAACAGGACCGTTAGAACGATAGAAAACAGGAACAGTTTGATTTTTTGTAAGCGTAAAAAGACCTGCGCCATCAGTGGCAATCCAAAGTCTGTTTTCTTGCTGAAAAAAATCACGAACAACTGTTTTTTCTTCGAAGTAATTTTTAGAATAGGTATTTAGGTTTTCATTATACAAATAAGCTCCTTCATCTGATCCAACCCAAAGTCCTTCATTTGTAAGTTTAATACAATTTGCACCTGTAATTGTATCGTTTAAAACTGTTATTTTTTGTGATTTTATATCGTATTGACAAAGACCAGTTCCTGTTATAAAAACATAGAAGATTTGTTTTTTCGCATTATAAGCTATTGATCTTGAGATATAGTTTAGTTTTCCATTAAATGGTATTGGTGTTCCTATTTGCTCACCTTCTTTATAAATTACCATTCCTTCATTCGTGGCAACGAGAATAATATGTAAAGAATGTACCGCAATGATTTCGTGAGCAGTAATTTGTAAAGTCTTGATCTTTTTGTTTGAATCGTAATATTTCAATGGACTAAAAGAAGATCGTTCTGCATTAAAAACAACAGGACCTGCAGTTGTTCCTATCCATAAATTATTTTCATAATCACCTTCTATGCAGCTGATAGCATTTCCTTGAATAGAATTTGGATCGGTATGTATGTGGCGATAAATTTTAAAATCATTTCCGTCATATCTATTAAGTCCGTCAAAAGTCCCAAACCACATATATCCGTTTTGATCTTGATATATTGTCGCAACCGAATTATTAGAAAGTCCTGACGAAATATCAAGATGTTTTATTGGATAATTCTGTCCAAATGAAATTAGAGAAAAAAGACTAATAACTAGAAAAGACTTTAGCTTATTCATAGATTGTGGTTTAAAAAGCTGGTAACTCTTTTTATATCTGAAAAATAGAATATCGTAACTTGAAAGCTAGATTGTTTTTTGTTCCAATAAATGTTAAATCTGTATGCTTTGCGAAAATAATAATTTATAGTAAAATGTGTAGAAGTAACATTTGTTTTTTGCTTGAAATATACTAGGCACTATTTTTACCTTTTTTCTCCTATTTTAAGGATGAAAATTTTAAGATTCTTTCTCTAAAGATGAAATTAAAAATCACAATTTATCTGATTATTGAAAATGAGTTTATAAAGGCTAATTATTTTTTTAATCGTTTTTTTTAGTGAGAAAAATTAGAAAATATGTTTTTATTCCATGCTCTGCATAAGCTTTTACGAAATTGTCCCCTTTTATAAATGAATTTTTCCCCGTCTTAAAAACTCCCTGTGTCCTTAATTTGCAATATAATCTGATAAGCTATAACGTTTGAATGATGCTATTTAAATTTTTGTTCAAAGCAAGTCAGTAAAAAACAACTTAACTAATTATCTTAACCAAAAACAATTTAAACATGACCAACATTCCAATTAAACTTTACCGGAAAAACCTTTCCTAATTCTTTCAAAGAAAACTTATTTAAAAGCAGTTTATAATTTTAATAAACGACTTCCCCAAAGCAGCTATTAAAAAAATAAGCCTTGTTTTTTTTATGGGTTTTTATCCCTGCAATAATTTGTAGGGAGAATAAAAATCAAAACTAACTTAAAACCAAACCAATTAAAAAGCATGAAAAGAATTAAATCCAAACTTTTACTTTTATTACTCTTGCTTCCTTTTTGTGTTTTTGCTCAGAGCACAATTAGCGGTGTAGTTCTGGAAAAAGGTTCCAAGCAACCCATACCGGGAGTAAACATAAAAGTATCTGGGGCAAATATTAGTGCCTCTACAGACTTTGATGGAAAATTTCAATTGTCTGGTGTAAAATCAGATAGTAAATTGGTGTTTTCCTTTACGGGTTATGTCACTCAAACTATTGCAGTTGGCACACAAAAAAACATAAGCGTATATCTTGAGGAAGATACGAATCAGCTGAAAGAAGTTGTCGTTCAAGTAGGTTACGGAAGCGTCAAAAAGAAAGATGCAACAGGAACCGTGACTGCACTTTCTACGAAAGACTTTAACAAAGGAAACAACATTACAACAGAAAATTTGTTTAGCGGAAGAGTTGCTGGTTTAACAGTAAATTCTACTGGAGCTCCAGGTTCTAGTTCTCAAATTAGAATTCGTGGGGGAAGTTCACTTTTTGCAAGTAATGATCCGCTTATTGTTATCGACGGATTGCCTTTGGATAATACGACAAATACAGGATCTTCTTCATTTTTAGCATCATTAAATCCTGCAACTGTAGAGTCTATTACGGTTTTAAAAGACGCATCGGCATCTGCAATTTATGGTTCACGAGCTTCTAATGGTGTAATTATCATTACAACTAAAAAAGGAAGTAAAACATTATCTGTAGATTATAATGTACAATATGCTGCTGGTACGTTGACCAAAACGGTTGATGTTTTTAGTGCAGATGAATTTAGAAGTGTTATCGCAGATAGAAGAAGCGACGATCTAAATAAATTGGGAACAGCAAATACCGATTGGCAAAAAGCAATTTATAGAAACACAGGAACAATCGATCAGAGTTTAGCGGTTAGAGGAAATTTATTCAATATTATTCCAACAAGTTTGACTTTAGGTAATACCGATCAACAAGGATTGCGTTTAACTAATAATTTTAAAAGAAACACGGTTGGTTTAGTAATGAATCCGACGTTTCTTGATAATCATTTAAAAATGAGGCTTTCGGCTAATTATACAGACGAAAAAAATAGATTTACTGATGCTGTTGAAGGAGCTGCGATTGGTTTTGATCCAACACAACCAATAAAAGTTGAAGGTGCGCCTTATGGAGGCTATTTTGAATATACCACTGGAATTGATTCGAATGGAAATTATCCGTTAGTTTCTACAGCGGCAAGAAATCCTGTTTCGCAATTGTTAAATACAAATGACAGAGGAACGAACGACAGAATTTTTGGAAATTTTGAAATTGATTATAAATTCCACTTTTTTCCTGCTTTAAGAGCCGTTGTAAATGTTGGCTATGATGAATCGAATGGAGAAAGAAGAAGATTGGTTGGCGCTAATGCGGGTTCTGCTCCATCAAACAACAACATTCCTTACGGAACAGATGAATATACAGAAGCAACGAGAAAAAATAAACTATTAGACGGTTATTTAGTTTATAATAAAACCTTTAATGCTTTAAATTTTGAATTGACTGGAGGTTATTCATATCAAAAATTTCAAAGTTCAAAATTTGAAACAGGTAATATTTTAAATCCAGATTTACCATCAACTTTTCCTGAAACGACTCTTGATACTGATGTTGTTTTAATTGGATTCTTCGCTAGAACAAATTTAAATTTTAGAGACAAATATTTACTGACGTTGTCATACAGAAGAGATGGATCGTCAAGATTTGAAGAAGCAAATCGTTGGGGGAATTTCCCTTCTGCGGCTTTTGCTTGGAAAATCAAAGAAGATTTCTTTAAAGACAGCAAAACTTTATCAGACTTAAAATTAAGATTAAGTTACGGAATTACAGGCCAACAGGATATTCCAGAGCCAAATGGATATTTGCAAAAATATCAAGTTGGAAGCGGAAACTCTGAATACTATTTTGGTGATAGCCCAGTGCCGGTTGCACTTCCTTCAAAAAGAACAAACAATTTAAAATGGGAAGAAACTTCTTCGTACAATGCAGGTCTTGATTTCGGTTTCTTAAATAACCGCATTTCTGCAGGTTTGGATGTTTATTATAAAGAGTCTAAAGATTTATTAGTAAATGCAGCAATATCTGATGGTAGTAATTTTTCTAACCGTGTCTATCAAAACGTAGGAAGCTTTACAACAAAAGGTGTTGAGTTTACAGTTAATGCAAATGCCATTAAAACAGAAGATTTTAACTGGAATATGAACTTTAATATTTCGAAGTTTGAAAGAAGAATCAAAAATCTGGTTAATGGAACTGATATCTTCTTAGGAGATAATATTGCAGGAACAGGAACTCCAGGACAAATTTTTAGAGAAGGTTATACGCCGTATTCTTTTTATGTATACAAACAATTATACAACAACGAAGGAAAACCAATTGAAGGAGCTTTTGCTGATTTGAATGGAGATAATATCAAAAATGATTCGGATAAATATATTTATAACAATCCAGATCCAGATTTTACATTAGGATTTGCTTCTAATATGAATTACAAAAAGTTTGACTTTTCATTCAATTTAAGAGCAAGTATTGGTAACCGAATTTTTAATGCTGTAGATGCGAGTAGAGCGCAATATGATGCAATGGAAAACGGAGGCGTTTTAAGCAATATTCCATCTCAAGTATTAGAAACTAATTTTCAGACAACTTCAAATGTTGTGTTATCGGATCTTTATATTGAAAACGCGTCATTTTTAAAATTAGACAACATTACGTTAGGATATACATTAAGTAACTGGCTAAATAGTAAAGCTACATTAAGAGTTTCAACAGGAATGCAGAATGTTTTTGTATTAACAAAATACAGCGGTTTAGATCCTGAAATTACAAATAATGGTGTAGACAAAACGATTTATCCAAGACAGCGATCAATTTTGTTTGGTCTTAATCTTAAATTTTAATAACGAAATCATGAAAAAATATATAGTAACAGCAATCGTTGCATTGACTTTGATTTTTCAGTCATGTACAGATGATTTGAATGTAGTCTCTAAAGATGATGACGTTCTTTCTTCTGATGTGCTATTTTCTACACCTGACGGATACAAAAAAGCATTTGCAGGAGTATATGGAAATTTAACTTTGACAGGAGTGCTTGGACCAGATAACTCTTCGCTTGAAGGGGTAGATGCAGGAACAAGCCAGTTTACAAGATGTTTATTGTACATGCAGGAATTAACTACCGACGAATTAGTTTGGAGTTATGAAAATGATGCGGGAACAGCAGAATTACAACGTAATATCTGGACAGCAGCAAATCCTATTATTTTAGGAATGTTTAGTAGAACAATGGTTTCTGTTGCTTATGCAAATGAGTTTTTGCGTCAGAGTACGCCAGAAAAATTAAGTTCAAGAGGTATTACAGATGCTGCAACTTTGGCTGATATAGCACTTTACCGTCAGGAAGTTCGTGTGTTAAGAGCATATGCTTATTATAACATGATGGATTTATTTGGAAAAGCGCCTATGTACACTGAAAATGATCCTTTAAATTTTGCAGGACCAGAGTTTAACAGAAAACAATTGTTTGAATACGTAGAATCTGAATTGAAAGCAGTTTTACCTGATTTAAAAGCAGCAAGAACAAACGAATACGGTAGAGTAGACCAATCTATGGCACGAATGATTTTGGCTAAAATATATTTGAACGCGCAAGTTTATATTCAGGCTAATCGTTTTGATGACTGTATTGCAATGTGTAACGAAATCATAGGGAGTGGTTACACTTTGAAAGCAAAATATTTGGACAATTTCAAGGCAGACAACAATACTTCTCCAGAAATCATTTTCGGCGTTCAGTCGGATGGAGCAGTTTCTCAAAACTGGGGAGCAACAACTGTTTTAACAAACGGACAAATTGGTGCTTGGGAAAATAATGGTGCCGATTTTGGAATTGGCGGTTGGACAGGAGCACTTAGAATTAGAAAAGAATTTGTTCAAAAATTTGATGGAACGAAATTCAGTCAAGATACTAGAAATACAATTGGAAAAGGTGTTCAAGGCGATCCTTCAAAACAGCGATCTATTGATATTGATGATATTGGCGTAAAGACACAAGGTTATATTTTATCTAAATATTCAAATAAAACTTCAACAGGAGTTAATGGAGTGAGTTCTACTTACGCTGATACTGATTTCCCATTATTTAGATTGGCAGATGTTTATTTAATGTATGCAGAAGCTACTTTAAGAGGCGGAAACGGAACAACGACTCAGGCTTTAAATTATGTAAATGCTTTAAGACAAAGAGCCAATAATAATTCGACTGTTGGAAATATTACTTTAAGTGAATTAACGCTTGATTTTCTTATTGATGAAAGAGCACGCGAGTTACATTGGGAAGCTCACCGAAGACAAGATTTAATTCGTTTTGGCAAATATACTGGTGGGTCTTACAATTGGGCTTGGAAAGGAAATTCTTCAAAAGGAATCGCAATTCCTGCTTACATGAGTGTTTTTCCTATTCCAGAAGGATCATTGGGAGCAAATAGAAATTTAACTCAAAACACGGGTTACTAAAACTTTTTTAAACTTAAACGATATACAAATGAAACATATATATAAAATATTTATTGCAGTATTAATACTTGCAGGATTTTCGTCTTGTGAAAACGAAGAAGATTTAATGATTTTAGAGCCTCAGGAAGCTGCGTTTTCTATCATAACTCCAGAAAGTGGTTCTTCGACAATTTTAGATAAAGATACACCAAACAATACCGCGCTTACAATTACGTGGGAAAAAGTAAATTACGGAACACCAACAATTGTAACCTATACAGTACAATTTGCATCAAGTAATACTGAATTTGCAGCACCAGTAGATATTACAAGTACTACGAGTACGCATGCAACGATTTCGGTTGCAGAGTTAAATGCAAAGGCTTTGGCACTTGGACTTACTGCCGATACTGAGGGAACAATAGATATCAGAATTAAATCGACTGTTGGAACAACACTTTCAGAACCTAAACTTTCTACGCCAATCACAATTCAATTGACTCCTTACAGAGGTGTATTCCCTAAAGTTGATTTGTTTTTAGTAGGACCTGGTACTTCTGCGGGATGGAGTGTAGACAATAACAATATGCCAATTTATAGAGATCCTAAAGAAAATGCAAAACAGTATTATACAGGATATTTTAATGCAGATGGCTTTAAATTAATAGAACAAATTGGTTTCTGGGCGCCGATGTATGGAGCAAATGGAGCTGCAGTACAATACAGAGCAACAGAAGGCGATCCTGATCCAAGTGTATTCCCTACAACTGCTGCAGGTTATTATAGTTTTGAAATAAACCTTGAAGAGCTAACATACAAAATTACACCTTACACAGGACCAATGACAACGTATGCTACAATTACTTTGACTGGATCTGTATTAACAGGTGATGATACAGGATGGAGTATGGATGTTCCTTTAGTTAAATCTGATTTTGATGGTCATATCTGGAAAGTTACTCAAACTTTAAAAGCAGGAAAAATGAAATTCAGAGCGAACAATAGCTGGGATGTTAGTTGGGGAGATAATGGTGGAGATATTATTGTTGAAGCTGGAAAATACCAAATCTGGTTCAATGACTTAGACGGTCGTTACATGTTTATTGCAACTCCATAAATTGAATTAAAAAGAGAGAAGCCTCAAAGGAACTTATTTTGAGGTTTCTTCTTTCTTTAAAATCAAAATTTTCACTTTTATAAATCATACAATGAAAAAATATATAAAGATTTTGGGGTTACTTGTTGTAACTGCAATTCAATTTTCGTGCTCCAATAATGATTCGGCAGATACAGAAACTGCTAATCCACCTGATTCAAGTGACACTTTTATAAGAGCGTCAGACGTTTCTTTTCTTCCTCAAATGGAATCTTTAGGAACTAAATTCTATAGCAATGGAAAAGCGGAACCAATGCTTACAACGCTTAAAAATGCAGGTTGTAATACAGTTAGAATTCGCTTATGGAAAAATCCTGTGAATGGACGTTCTGGTTTAACTGAAGTAAAACAATTGGCTCAAAAAGCAAGACAAGCTGGTTTAAGAGTTTGGCTTACTGTTCATTATTCTGATGATTGGGCAGATCCAGGAACACAAACAACTCCAGAAGAATGGAAAAATTTATCTTTTACCGATTTAAAAAAGGCTGTAACCGATTATACAGCAGCTATAATTTCAGAAATCAATCCAGATATTATTCAAATTGGAAATGAAATCAACAGCGGATTATTATGGCCGCAAGGACATTTAATTAATAACGAAGAACAATGTTTAGCTTTATTAAGCGCTGCAAGTGCAACAATTCGCAGTAAAGCTCCAAACACAAAAATAATGATTCATTATGCTGGTGTAGATGGTGGCGCGACAGATTGGTTCTTCAACAAAATGAAAAGCGTAGATTACGATTATATCGGATTATCGTATTATCCTGTTTGGCATGGTAAAGATTTGAATGTAGTAAAAAATACCATTGATGCTTTAGGAAAAAAATTCAGCAAAAAAGTTCTGATTGCGGAAACAGCATATCCTTTCACTTTATTGCATAACGATCAAACCAATAATATTGTTGGAACAAGCGATCAGTTGGTGCCTGGTTATCCAGCAACTCCTGCGGGACAAAGAACCTTTGTTATGGATATTAAAAACATCGTAAAGACATCAGAATTTGGACAAGGATTTGCGTATTGGGGTGGCGAATGGGTTGCTTTTAAAGGACCACAATCAACAACAGGTTCTACATTCGAAAATCAAGCTTTGTATAGTTTTGATAATAATGCTTTATCAGTAATGCAAGCTTTCAGTAAAGAATAAAACATGAAAAAATCACTTAAAATTGTATCTTTTTTGATGCTAACTGCTGCTCTTTTTACTTCTTGTAAGTCTAAAATGGTTAGCGAAAAATATTCCTTTTCAAACGGAGCAGATGTAGGCTGGCTTCCGCAAATGGAAGCAACAGGCTATAAATTTTATGATGCAGACGGTTCTCAAAAAGACTGTCTGCAATTATTAAAAGATCGCGGTATAAACACCATAAGATTGCGTGTTTGGGTAAATCCAAATGATGATAAAGCTAGCGGACATTGCAGTCCAGAAGAAACGGTTGTTATGGCAGTGCGAGCTCAAAAAATTGGAATGCGTATCATGATCGATTTTCATTACAGCGATTCATGGGCAGATCCAGGAAAACAAAATAAACCTGCTGCGTGGGCAAAACACTCTTTTCCAGAATTATTAAATGACGTTTACCAACATACTTATGATGTTTTGCAACTGTTGAAAAAAGCAGGAGTAACTCCGGAATGGGTTCAAGTTGGAAATGAAATTCCAGGCGGAATGCTTTGGCCAGAAGGAAGTACAGATAACTTTAGTCAGTTGGCACAATTGCTTGATAAAGGTTACGAAGCAACAAAGGCAATCGATCCAAAAATTAAAGTGATTGTTCATTTGGATGAAGGGAATAAAAACGAAAAATTCAGATGGTTTTTTGATAAAGCAACTGAAAATAAAGTAAAATATGATGTAATTGGTTTGTCGTATTATCCGTTTTGGCTAAAAACGGATTATAAAGAAAACATTGCCGATTTAGAAAATAATCTAAAAGACATGGCTTCTCGTTATAACAAAGAAGTTATGGTAGTTGAAGTTGGAGGCGATTATACTTTAGAACAAAATACCAAAGAAATGCTTGAAGCAACTATAAAAGCGGTAAAAAGCGTACCTGAAAATAAAGGTTTAGGCGTAATTTATTGGGAACCGCAAGGCGAAAAAAGTTGGAGCGGATATCAATTAAATGCTTGGCTCCCTGACGGAAAACCTTCTCCAGCATTGGATGCTTTCAAAAATTAAATATTAAAATTTTACCATTAAGGCATTAAGTTAATTAAGCTTTGTGTTTTTTTCGTCAATAAAAAATCAAGAAAGTTAAGCTTCATCTTCTTGACAACCCCTGACTTAATTCTCTTGACAAAGCTTGACTTAATTAACTTAATGCCTTAATGGTGAAAAAAAATTAAAACAGAAAATGAAACTAATTTTTAAGTCAACATTATTCTTATTTCTGCTAGTTTTTTCGTCAGGAAAAATGATGTCACAATCCTCAACTGTTATTTTAAAAGATAACTGGCGCTTTTCTAAAGAAGTTCAAGGAGATGCTTTTTCGGTAGATTATGATGCTTCTAAATGGGAAAAAGTCAGCGTACCTCATGATTGGGCTATTTATGGACCTTTTGATAAAAAATGGGACATGCAGACCGGTATTATTGAACAGAATGGAGAAAAGGAAGCGACTGAAAAAACAGGAAGAACAGGAGCATTGCCACATATAGGAACAGGGTGGTATCGTAATTCGTTTACTTTGCCAGAGTTTAAAAAAGGAAAAAAAGCACTTCTTATTTTTGAAGGAGCGATGAGCGAACCTCAGGTTTATCTGAATGGAAAAAAAATAGGAAATTGGGGTTATGGCTACAGCTATTTTTACATTGACATTACTAATGATCTTCTTATTGGGAAAGAGAATATATTGGCTGTAAAGTTAACCAATCAGCCATTTTCTTCAAGATGGTATCCTGGAGCTGGTCTTTACAGAAAAGTGAGCGTAGTAGTGACTGAGGAGGAAAGTTTCGCACAATGGGGAACTTTTATAACAACTCCCGACATGAAAGAGAACAATGCTATTGTTGATATTAAAGCAGAGTTTCATGGCAGTAATGTGTCAATGGTAACAGAAATAAAGGATGCCAAAAATAAAGTTGTAGCAACACAAAAAAGTACCGAAACAAAAGACGGGAAATTTCATCAAACCATTTCAGTTGCAAATCCTAATTTATGGAGTCCTGAAACGCCTTATTTGTATACAGCTATAACGAAATTATATGCCGCTGATGGTACATTAAAAGACGAACAAAACATAAAATTTGGTATCCGATTTATTAAATATGAACCGAATAAAGGATTTAGTCTTAATGGTAAAATAACAAAATTCAAAGGAGTTTGTCTTCATCATGATTTAGGCCCACTTGGTGCGGCGATAAACAAAGCGGCACTTCGAAGACAATTAACAATTCTAAAAGATTTAGGCTGTAATGCCATTAGAAGTTCTCACAATATGCCTTCTTTCGAACAATTGGAATTGGCTGACGAAATGGGGTTTATGTTTCTTGCTGAAAGTTTTGACGAATGGGCAAAGCCGAAAGTAGAAAACGGTTATCATCGTTTCTTTGAAGAATATGCAGAAAAAGATATTGTAAATTTAGTTAGAGCTACACGTAATCATCCATGTATTGTAATGTGGAGTTCAGGAAATGAAGTTCCAGATCAATGGGGAGCTGAAGGGGTAAAACGTGCCCAATGGCTACAAGATATTTTTCACCGTGAAGATCCTACAAGACCTGTAACTGTTGGTATGGATCAGGTAAAAGCAACTATGGAATCTGGTTTTGGAGCTTTACTAGATATTCCTGGACTTAATTACAGAGTTCATCTTTACGAAGAAGCTTATAAAACATTTCCGCAAGGATTAATTTTAGGTTCAGAAACTGCTTCAACAGTGAGTTCAAGAGGAATTTACAAATTTCCTGTTGTTCAGGCAAAAAATAAACAGTACGATGATTTTCAAAGTTCTTCTTATGATTTAGAAGCTTGCAGTTGGTCAAATGTACCCGATGATGATTTTGTGCTTCAAGATGACAAACCTTGGGTTATTGGAGAGTTTGTCTGGACTGGTTTTGATTATTTGGGAGAACCAACGCCATACGATGAAAAATGGCCGTCAAGAAGTTCTTATTTTGGAATTTCAGATTTAGCAGGACTTCCTAAAGATCGTTTTTATCTGTACAGAAGCAGATGGAATAAAAACGATAAAACACTTCACATTCTTCCACATTGGAATTGGAAAGGTAGAGAAGGAGAAGTTACTCCAGTTTTCGTCTATACCAATTATGACAGCGCAGAACTTTTTGTAAATGGAAAAAGTATGGGAGTTCAGAAAAAAAGTAATGCAACGCCTCAAAATCGTTACCGCTTAATGTGGAATGATGTGAAATATGAGCCAGGAACGGTAAAAGTTGTTGCATTTGATTCTAATGGAAAAATAGCGGCAGAAAGTGAGATTAAAACTTCCGGAGACGCATATAAAATTGTTCTTGAAGCAGATAGAAAAACAATTAAAGCTGATGGCGAAGATATTTCTTTTGTAACAGTTTCAGTAGTAGATAAAAACGGAATTCCGTGCCCTACTGCAACTGATGAACTTCAATTTAAAGTAACTGGAGCTGCAACTTATAGAGCGGCATGTAATGGTGATGCTACTTCATTAGAAATTTTTCATCAAGATCATATGAAACTTTTCAGTGGTAAACTTGTAGTTTTAGTTAAAGCAACTGAAAATGCAGGAGCAATTCAATTGGAAGTTAAAGGAAAAGGACTTCAGACAGGAAAAATAAATTTGAAAGCTGAGCGCTAATAAGTAATACATTTTTTTAAGCCTGTATTTGTTATCGTAATACATTCTAAAAAGTCACAAATTCATATTTGTGGCTTTTTTTGTTTAAAGAGCTTAAATTTTAATTTAGAAAAAGTGGATATTTTTTTTCTTTTTCGATAGGAAACCAAGGCAGAGCAAGTAAAAAAGTGGTTTCATTTTATAATTTGCAACATGATTGCCATCATTTCTTTATGGTAAAATGATTTTGTGAGATAACTTTGAGTCAGTTAAATTAATCATAAATTTTATAATGCATTTATGTCCTCTGTCCAACCGAAGCCAAAAACAGAAGTATTTTAATTAAGCTAAAGGCTCGGGAAAAATAAATCACTTATTATGAATCTAAATTAAAAATTATGAAAAAGTATCATTTATTATTTGTTGTTTTTTTCTTCTCACTGGCGATGTCGGCACAAAGCGCCCAGTCATTTTTACTTAATTTATATGGAGGCTATACCTTTGCAGATAGGGTAGATTTTGATTCCTCTTACGCACGAGTAGAAGATGGTTTTGAATATGGTATTGGTTTGGAATATTTTATAATGGACAACTCTTCAATAGAATTAAAGTATAATAGACTTGATTCCAGAATGCCTTTATATACAAAGGTTCCTTTAACTAATGGTGGTAACAGTATTCCTGCGGGAACTCAGCTTAATGCAGGAGACGATAAAGGAGCTATTAATTACATCTTAGCAGATTATACTTATTACTTCGGTTCAAGCTCTCAAAAAGCACTTCCATTTCTTGGTGCGGGCGCTGGAGTTGCAATTCTTGAAACGCCAAGAAGCGGTAGTGGAACTTATTTTGCATGGGAAATTAAAGCGGGTGTAAAAGTAAAAACCAGTTCACCATTGTCTGTTAATCTTCATGCTTATCTACAGTCTATGTCGGCTGCTGTTGGATATGATTACTATTGGGACTACTATTGGGGACCAGTAGCAGTTACAGATTATGCTTCTACATTTCAATTTGGACTTGGAGCTGTGCTTAGTTACGATTTCAGTAAATAGTAACTGTCACAATAAAATTAATAATAAAAAGCCTGAGAATCTCTCAGGCTTTTTATTTATGTCTATTTAAGTTTTTCTTTTTTTTAATTTTGGTTGTAATTATCTAACGAATTATTGGAGTTTATGCCAAGAATGTAGTAGAGTAGTATTTTCTCTAATTAAAGCAGATTGAACTTTTAACTTTACAGATAGATCAATAGGCTGAAACTCTAGATTTTTTAAAAATGTTCTGATTTTATTTTTTGATGGTTCATGTTCTCCAGCGAAATAGATTTCATCTTTCTTCTCGTTCAAAATTGCTGTTTTTCTTTGATTGAGTACAACAGGATTAAACAATTTTATCACATTAGCATCTGGAAGAAGTGAAGCGGTAATTTGATACGTAAGAGAGCTTGTAACACTAGATACTAGAAGTTTGGGATTAAATATTAGTCCGCTGGTATGTAGGATGATTTTTCCAGACATATCTGGCAACTGACTAATAGTATATTCTAGACTTTCCCGAGGAACAAATAGTATGGTAATATCAGTTGAAGCGGCTTCATCCAGCGAAACAAGTTTTGCATTTTGTATGCTTTGTTTTACTGTTTCTTGGATTAATGAATTGCCACGCGGATGATTTATGAGAACTTCGTAACCCGTAGATGTTGCTCTTTGAGCTAGTTCTAACGTCAGACTTCCAATGCCAATGATTCCTATTTTCATACTTTTTTGATTTTCTCTGTATTGTTGCCAATTCAGAAGGTTAGACTAAAGATATGGTAAGATTCTGATTTACAGTAGGGTGTTTTTACCTGTTTTCAGTTTTTGTCTTGTATTTCTTATTTTATAGAAATTTACTTGAATGAAGTTAGAACTTGAAAAGCAACAAAAATTGATTAAAGGGAATTGCTTAAGAAGCTGCCATTTTTTGTAAAGCAGGAGGATAACGATCGCCTTTCATTGCTCCAATAGCAAAAGTTTTGTTTAACAAATCCAATTCATCAGAAGATAATTCTATTGATAAAGCTTCAATATTTTCATCTACACGTTTCGGTTTATTCATTCCAACTATAGGAATAATATCATCGCCCTGATGCAATGCCCATGCTAGCGCTAGTTGGCTAGCAGATACATTTTTCTGACTTGCCATGTCTTTTAAGAAGTCTATTAATTCTAAGTTATGTGCACGGTTTTCTTCTTGAAATCTGGGTAACATATTTCTATAATCGCCTTGAGGAAGCGGAAAGGTTAAATTTCCTGTCAGTAGGCCATAACTCAAAACAGAATAAGGAACAATACTAACGCCAAGTTCTCTTGCCGTAGGAAGAATTTCGTTTTCGATAAATCGAGTTGCCAACGAATATTCTATTTCTAAAGCGGAAATGGGATATACCTTATTGGCACGAATTAAATGCTCTGCACTAGCTTCTGAAAGGCCTGCATAACGAACCTTTCCTTCCTCGATTAAGTCTTTTATTGCTCCAATGGTTTCTTCTATAGGTACATCAGGATCAATTCGAGAAGGTTGAAGTAGATCTATATGGTCAACTCCTAGACGAGTAAGCGAATAAGCACAAAAGTTTTTAATCGCATTAGGTCTTGCATCTAATCCTAAAAAGTGTCCTTTATAATCTCGAAGTGCTCCAGTCTTCACACTTATAAAAACTTTATCTCTACGATCTTTTATAGCTTCGCCTATAAGCATCTCGCTCAATCCCATTCCGTAAAAATCGGCAGTATTTAGAAAATTAATACCAGCGTCAATTGCATACTGAAGCGTTTCTATAGTCTGTTTTTTAGCTGACTGAATTGATGCTACATCATCAGTGATCATTCTAGATCCCATTGATATGGCCGAAACTTCAGGCCCGTTTACTCCTAATTTTCTCGTTTTCATAATACTTAATTTGAATGAAGGAAAGCATTAAGTAATGAATGTATACTATATGTTTAAAGCAATTCATTAATTAATTGGTATTTGTAAAATCTAAATTTACGGAAATTTCTTAAATATTACAAGGTTAAATCTTAGTGTAAAAAATGATTTTTTGAATAAAATTTTTTGTATCTGTTTGATTTTTAAATAATTAATTCTAAATGTCTTATTTTTCATAGCTACTGCCTTTAGAAGCCATGTGAAAAAGAATTAAGAGAGCGTAATCCTATTCAAAGGTTTCGTGACATGTGAAAATCATGTTAAAATTCTGTTATCTGCAAATTTGGAAAAGAAAAGTCAAGATTTGTGCTACTCAATTGTATTTCAACCCTGCTAAATTTGCAAGTATAAAAGGAACAATCCTTAATAATTGAAGTCTTCCGATGAAGTTAGCTTATATTCTTTTTTTACAAATTTGTTTATTAACTATCCCAAATAGTTACAGCAATACTATTGTAAATAAGACAAATAGCAATAGTACAATTGAGTCGGTTCTTGAGACTTCAACTCCGAGTAAAGCCATATTTGAAAAAGCACTTTCAGAATCCAACCAATTAAAATTTGTCTTATTGGAGAATACTTCTGAAACAGAAAAATGCAGTACTCCTTTACTTGCATCTCCACTTCATTTAAATGGTAAAAGTTTAAGAGACAACTGTTTTGTTTATACAGAAAGTGTAAAATTAAACACTCAAGGACTATTGGAGCGAAACATAACTCCGTTTCGAAACATGTCAAGAAATATCCTATTTCATAGTTTAAAAATCCACATTTAATTTCTCTTTACTGCTTAATTAAAGTTTAGCGCTTTGTGTTCATGATAAAATGAAGTTTTTTATCAGGGGTGAACAAACATGCCTATATTTTAACAGAAAACAAACAACTTTTTCTATTTAAGTACATATTTCATTTTGCAGTAAATAAGGCAGTTGCATGACCTTTCCAAAAAAATGCATCATAAGTTTATCCAATTAAAATTCTAGTTGGAAAGGGTAACTAGTGCCTTAATTTCACCTCCTCCCATTTTATACCACATGAAAAGCCATAGTTGATCTAAAAAAGATCAGTTATTCAGCTTTCAATTCCATACGTTATTTTTTAACTAAAATAGTTTTATTATGCATTTAACACCAAGAGAAATTGAGAAGCTAATGCTGCATACTGCAGGCGAACTAGCTCAAAAGAGAAAAGCCCGTGGCTTAAAATTAAATTATCCTGAAACCATTGCGCTTATTAGCAGTGAATTGATGGAACGTGCAAGAGACGGCAAGACTGTAGCCGAGTTAATGCAATATGGCGCGACACTTCTTCGTAAAGAAGATGTAATGGAAGGCGTTGCGGAAATGATTCATGATATACAGATTGAAGCTACATTTCCAGATGGTACCAAACTTGTAACTGTGCACAATCCTGTGCGATAAATCTAAAAAAACACTAACAATGATTCCAGGAGAAATTATATTAAAAGATAGTAATATCATATGTAATGATAGCCGTGAAACGTTAACTATAAAAGTTACTAATACCGGAGATAGACCGATACAAGTAGGTTCACATTTTCACTTTTTTGAAGTGAACAGAATGATGTCTTTTGACAGAGAAAAAGCATTCGGAATGCGATTAAATATTATTGCTAGTACAGCAGTAAGATTTGAGCCAGGAGAAGAAAAAGAAGTAGAATTGACTCGATTTGGAGGAGATCAAAAAATCTATGGTCACAACAATTTAGTTGATGGAGATTTGTCTCCGCACAACAAAGCTCTTGCATTAGAACGCTTAGAAGAAGGAAAATTTAAAAATGTGAAATCATGAGTTTAGAAGTAACTAGAAAAAATTATACAAGTATTTTTGGTCCAACTGTAGGAGATCAAATACGTTTAGGAGATACAGAGATTATTATAGAAATTGAAAAAGATTTCTGCTCTTACGGAGATGAAGCAAAATTTGGTGGAGGAAAAACCGTAAGAGATGGTATGTGCCAATCTTCGACAGCTTTACGTGACGGAGGTGTTCTTGATTTTGTAATTACCGGTGCTACAATTATTGACCACTGGGGAATTGTAAAAGGAGATATTGGTATCAAAGACGGAAAAATCGTTGGTGTTGGTAGAGCCGGAAACCCAGATACAATGGACAATATTACGCCAAACATGATCATCGGAGCTTCGACAGAAGTTCATGGAGGACATGGATATATCGTGACAGCAGGAGGAATTGATACGCACATTCACTTTATTAGCCCGACTCAAATAGAAACGGCTTTGTATAGCGGTGTTACGACTATGATTGGTGGAGGAACTGGTCCTGCAGATGGAACAAATGCTACAACGGTTACGCCAGGAAAACACAATATTAAAAGAATGTTACAAGCTGCAGAGGCATTTCCAGTAAATGTTGGTTTCTTCGGAAAAGGAAATGTGGCTACAGAAGCTCCAATTGAAGAGCAAATTGAAGCAGGAGCATTAGGAGTAAAAATACACGAAGATTGGGGAGCAACTCCAGCCGTAATTGATGCTTCTCTAAAAGCAGCTGACAAATATGATGTTCAAGTAGCGATTCACACCGATACACTAAACGAAGCTGGATTTCTTGAAGATACGATGAACGCTATTGCGGGACGTGTTATCCATACCTTCCACACTGAAGGAGCAGGTGGAGGTCACGCGCCAGATATTATCAAAGCTGCGATGTATCCAAATGTATTGCCAGCGTCTACAAATCCAACAAGACCTTACACAACAAATACAATAGATGAGCATTTGGATATGTTGATGGTTTGTCACCACTTAAGTCCGAAAATTCCAGAAGACGTAGCTTTTGCCGATTCACGTATTCGTCCAGAAACAATTGCAGCAGAAGATGTACTTCAAGATATGGGAGTTTTCAGTATCATGAGTTCAGATTCACAAGCTATGGGTCGTGTAGGAGAGGTTATTACTCGTACTTGGCAAACAGCTGATAAGATGAAGAAACAAAAAGGATATTTGGCCGAAGATGCAGTAAACAAAAATGACAATTATCGTGCAAAAAGATATGTTTCTAAATACACTATCAATCCTGCAATCGCGCACGGAATTTCTAATTATGTTGGATCTATAGAAGCAGGCAAAATTGCTGACTTGGTAATTTGGAAACCTTCATTATTTGGAGTAAAACCAGAAATTATCGTAAAAGGAGGTTTTATTGCCGCAAGCAAAATGGGGGATGCTAATGCTTCTATTCCAACACCACAACCTATTATTATGCGTAATATGTTCGGAACTTATGGTAAAGCATTGACAAAAACGGTTTTCACATTTGTTTCTCAGGCAGGTATCGATAATAATATTGCTGAAGAATATGGTTTAGAAAAGAAATTATTAGGCGTTTCAAATTGCAGAAATATTGGTAAAGCAGATATGATTCATAACAATGCAACTCCAGAAATCATGGTAAATGCAGAAAATTATACTGTGACAATTGACGGAGAGAAAATCACTTGCGAACCAGTGGATAAACTTCCATTAGCACAATTATACTACTTATTTTAATTAATAAAAATTCTATTTCTCACTGCAACAGTTTGTTGTGTTGCAGTGAGATTAGAAAAAAAATATCAGAAGAACTTTATGAATACTTGGAAAATTAATTTGGGTTTAATTCTTCTCCTAGTATGTGCTAGTCTAACAACGGTTCATGCACAGAAAGGATCTTTAATGCTTTACGGTTCTTTAACCTATAAAGACAATAATAATACAGGGAGCACTTTTGCTGCAAACCCAATTGGAGTAGGATATTTTTTTAATGATCACGTAGTTGCAGGGATGAATTTTGCTTTTGACCAAGAGAAAAACGGAGCGGGAAATCTTACTGATTCTAAACACGAAATTGGTCCATTTTACAGTGATTCTTGGAATATTGGAGATCACTTTGCCATCATTGCACAGGCTGATGCGCATTATGTATGGGGAAATACGCTTATGAATACTCCAGGAACTTACAGTTACAATGGTTATCTAGGAAGAATTTACCCAATTGTTGCCGTATTTCTTGGCCACGGCTGGGCATTAAAAGCAAAGTTCTGTGAATTATCTTATGAAAACACAACAGGAAACGATGCCAATAAAACAAGTAATCGAACATTTGTTGCAGGAATAAACGGCTCAACATTCGGATTAGGAGTTTCAAAAAACATCTCCCTTAAAAGAACGAAATAATGATTATACAACAGATAATAGGCAATACCAAAACACAATCAATTGAAGGTTTAGAGATTGATCTACTGGAAATTGAGTGGTTTGAAACTACTAAGAGAATTCAGCGTAAGCGAACAAATTCTGGGGTAGAAATTGCAATTAAATTTATTCAAGAAGGACAGCGATTGAATCAAGATGATATTCTGTATCAGGATGAAAAAAAAGCTGTTGTCGTGAATATTAAACCTTGTGAAGCAATCGTAATGACACCATCTTCTTTATTGGAGATGGGTACGATTTGCTATGAAATTGGAAACAAACATCTTCCATTGTTTATTCAGAACGATCAAATTATGATGCCTTTTGAAATGCCAATGTATAGATGGTTGGAAGCGAGTGGTTACAAACCAGAAAAACAGGAGATAAAGCTCTTGCATTTGCTAAAATCAAATGTAGCGCCTCACGGTCACGGAAATTCATCTCTATTTACAAAAATCCTAAATATGGCCTCTTCAAATGACTAATATAGAAAATACCTATTTAGGAAGTTTGCTGCATTTGGCAGATCCAACTTTACCAATTGGAGGATACACACACTCTAATGGATTAGAGACTTATGTTCAGGATGAAGCAGTAAATTCAGTGACTTCAGCAAAAGAATTTGTGTCAAACATGTTAATGTATAACATTAAATACAATGACGCATCTTTTTTAAAATTAGCTTATGTAGCTGCAGCAAACAATGATTTAGAAACTATAATTAAGCTAGATCAGGAATGCAGTGCTTTAAAAAGCCCGAGAGAAATTCGAGAAGCAAGCCAAAAGCTAGGAATTCGATTAATTAAGATTTTTAGAAGACAAAAAGCTTTTGACCTTATAGACGGTTATGAACGTGCAATTGCCAATAAAGTAGCCACAGCACATTATTGCATTGCTTTTGGTTTGTATGCACAACTATTAGAAATTCCGTTAGACGAAGCCTTGTTTGCATTTTATTACAATGCCGCTATCGGAATGATTACCAATTCGGTAAAACTCGTGCCTCTAGGACAATTAGAAGGACAAGATGTTTTATTCGAATTACAACCGCTGATTAAAAAATTGGCAAAAGAAACTTTAACAATAGACAGAGAATTGGTAGGTCTTTGCAGTATCGCTTTTGATATTCGATGCATGCAGCACGAAAGACTTTATTCAAGATTATACATGTCTTAGAAAAGAACAAAGAAGAAAGAAACAAAAGAAAAAGAACAAAGAATATGGAAGCTAGAAAATATGTAAAAGTAGGAGTTGCAGGGCCTGTAGGTTCAGGAAAAACTGCATTGTTAGAACGTCTAAGCAGAAAAATGCTAAACGATTATAATTTAGGCGTAATCACTAATGACATCTATACTAAAGAAGATGCTGAATTTATGGTGAAAAACAGCCTTTTGCCAAAAGAAAAAATTATTGGAGTAGAAACAGGTGGATGCCCTCACACTGCAATTCGTGAAGATGCAAGTATGAATTTGGAAGCGGTGGATGAATTGGTTTCACGTTTTCCAGATATCGAATTGATTTTAATTGAAAGTGGTGGAGATAACCTTTCTGCAACTTTTTCGCCAGACTTAGCCGATGTAACGATTTTCGTAATTGACGTTGCCGAAGGAGAGAAAATCCCTCGTAAAGGTGGACCTGGTATCACAAGATCTGATTTGCTTTTAATTAATAAAATTGACTTAGCGCCTTATGTTGGAGCAAGTTTAGAAGTAATGGAAAACGATGCAAGAAGAATGAGAAAAGGTGCGCCGTTTGTGTTTTCAAATCTTAGATCTACAGAAGGAATTGATGAAGTTATTGGCTGGATCAAAAAGTATGCATTGTTAGAAGATATCGAAGAACCAAATTTAGTTCGTTAATCAAATGGTAAGTACCCTAAAAATAGAAATAGAAGAAAGGGAAGGGGAATCGTTTTTGAGAGATGCATACGTAACACAGCCCTTCAGGATTATGCCTGTAGGGCAGTATAAATCGGATGGAGCTTCGTATTTGATGATTATGAGTTCGTCACCTGGAATTTTAAGCGGAGACGTTTACGATATTCAGGTGAATGTAAAAGAAAATGCTCGTTTGCAATTGCAGTCACAATCCTATCAACGATTGTTTAATATGGATGGGAGCGCTTCGCAGATCATGAATGTCAAAATGGAAAAAGGAAGTTCGTTTTCGTATGTGCCTCATCCTGTGGTGCCTCATGAAGATTCTACTTTTAAGAGTCATAACAAGATTAATCTTGAAGACGATTGCGATTTAACGATAAGTGAAATTATTACTTGTGGACGCAAGCATCATGGAGAAACTTTTAAATACACGCATTTCCAGAATCTTCTAGAGGTTTATCATCATGATCGTCTTATTCTAAAGGACAATGTTCTCTTAAGACCAGATATTATGCCCTTATCGGCTATGGGTTTGCTGGAAGGCTTTACCCACCAAGGAACTTTTGTATATCTAAATACAAAAAATGAAGACGTAGAAGAACATATCGAATACTTCTTTAAAGAATTGGAAACATTAGAAAATGTCGCATTTGGAATTAGTGAACTGGAATCTAAAGGTTTTGTCATTAGAATTTTAGGACATGGAGGAGAGCAAATGTTCGATTTCTTCAGAAAAGTTCAAGACGCGCTTTGGGAACAAAAAGTAGCAATACAAATTTAAACAGTTATGGATTCAAATTTAATAGCATTATCAATAACAGCAATTAGCATTAGCTTTTTTCATACGGCTTCAGGTCCAGACCATTATTTGCCCTTTATTGTTTTATCGCGATCTCGAAAGTGGAGTTTGTCTAAAACCATTATGTTGACAATAATCTGTGGTTTAGGGCATATTCTGAGTTCGGTAGTTTTAGGAATTATTGGAGTTTTCTTAGGATGGCAAATCAATAAGATAACTTTTTTCCAAGATTTCCGAGGCAATATTGCGAGTTGGGCGTTGCTGTTGTTTGGTGCAATCTATCTGATCTACGGACTTTGGGCTGCTTACAAAAATAAAGCCCATAAACATTTTGATGTGATGGGAGAAGATGTATTTGTCTATTCACACAAACATGGCGAAGTAGTTATGCCAACGAATCGTGTCAAAGTAACGCCTTTGGTTTTGTTTGCCATTTTTGTGATGGGACCAAGCGAACCACTAATTCCTTTGCTATTCTATTCAGGATTAAATCGTTCTGTCGCTGAAATTTCCACCATTATTGGTGTTTTCACATTAAGTACAGTTCTAACGATGCTTGGCATGGTGCTTTTGGGAGTTTACGGATATTCTTTTTTTAAAACAGAAAAACTTGAGCGTTATACGCCTGCAATCAGTGGAGCTGTAGTTTTAGCTTGTGGCTTCGGAATGGTCTTTTTAGGCTGGTAAATCAAATTAAATTTTCACTTCTAGAAATATATAAATGAAAAAAATAAAAACAATAGTAGAAACTGTGCTTAAAGGCATTGGGCAAATCATGCTTCAAGAAAGCGCTTGGACAGGTTTATTATTTTTAATTGCTATATGTTACGACTCCCTACTTATGGGTATTGGCGCGTTGATAAGTTGCATAATTGCGACAGCGACAGCACGAGTTTGCAAGTTTAGTGACGAAAATATAAAAGCGGGCCTATACGGATTTAACGCTACATTAATCGGAGTAGGATTGGTTTTTTTCTTTGAGACCAGTCCATTAATATGGTTTTTAATTGTTTTAGGATCTGTACTAAGTACACTGCTAATGGAATTCTCTATTCGTAAAAAGATTCCTTTTTTCACTTTTCCTTTTATTGTAATTACGGTAATTGCTGTTTTGAGTATCCAACATTTTGGATTAGCAACTGCAAGAGTGTCTGTAGTAAAAGGAGAGATGCCCGAACTTGAAGATTTTGCAGTAGCAGCGCATGCCTATAGTGAAGTGATTTTTCAAGGCACTATTGCAGCAGGTCTGTTGTTTTTTATTGGGGTTTTTCTCAACAACCCAACAGCAGCTTTATACGGATTTTTAGCAGCAGTAATTGCAGGAGCAATTGCACATTTTGACAAAGATTCTGTAAAATTAATCGAAGACGGAATGTTTAGTTTCAATGCTGTTTTATGCGGAATTGCATGCAGCGGAACAAAACCAAAAGATGGATTATATGTACTACTATCAGTAGTTATAGCAACATATTTTGACATTTTTATGATGCATAATGGATGGATTACGCTTACGTTTCCATTTGTTTTATCGATGTGGGTAATTGTTTTCCTAAAAAAAATAGTAGGCCTTTATGAAAATAAAATGGCAATTGTAGAAGAAAATTAAATTATAATGAGAAACAAACTTTTTACAGGGATTGTAATAGTATTGTTAGTAGTGCAAAATGGATTTGCTCAAGAAGCAAAGAAGCCAGAAACAAACAAATCAGAGGCAGATACAATGCATCTGAGCAAAATAGTTATAAATAACATCGATTTCAGAAAAAAAATAATGAAAGTCGATTTAAAAATGTCACCCGTAAATTCTGCACAGGATTTATTACGTAAAGTTCCTGGACTTTTTATTGCCCAACATGCTGGCGGCGGTAAGGCAGAACAAATATTTTTACGAGGTTTTGACAATGATCACGGAACCGATATCAGCGTTATAGCTGACGGAATGCCAGTTAATATAGTCTCACATGCGCATGGACAGGGATATGCAGATTTGCATTTTCTGATTCCGGAAACAATCAAAGATATTGATTTTGGAAAAGGAGCTTATTATGCCGATAAAGGAGATTTTAATACTTCAGGGTATGTCAATTTTAGCACTTTTGACAGATTAGATAACAACCTTTTCAAAATTGAAGGTGGTTCTTTTAATACGATGCGAGCAGTGACAATGCTTAATCTTTTAGATAAAAACAATAAAGACAAGAGTTTCTATGTAGCAGGTGAATTCAATTATACTGATGGACCGTTTGACGTCAAACAGGATTTTACACGCGTTAATTTTTTAGCGAAGTACAGCCAATGGATTGATGAAAAACAATATATCTCAATTCTAGGATCGACCTTTAGTTCAAATTGGAATGCTTCGGGACAGATTCCAGAAAGAGCAGTAGAAGAAGGAATTATAAGCAGATGGGGATCAATAGATCCAACAGAAGGCGGACGCACTTCGAGAACAAATCTTGCCATAAATTACAGATATTTAGCCAGTGAGAACGAAGAGTTTTCGAGCAATTTATTCTATTCAAAATATAATTTTAATCTGTTTTCTAATTTTACTTTTTATCTCAATGATCCTGTTTATGGAGACGAGATTCAGCAAACGGACAATCGTTCTATTTATGGTCTAGAAAATAAATACATCAGAAGATTTGAGTTTGAGAATAGCAGAATGACTTGGACATCAGGAGCAGGTTTTCGTTTTGATGACATCAAAGATTTACAGTTAAACCACGTCTATCAACGCGACTTATTATTAGATAGATTATCTGATGGATCTGCGACAGAAGTCAATGTTCACGGCTATACTTCACTTGATTATAGAGTAGGGAAATGGCTCATCAATCCATCAGCTAGATTAGATTATTTTACTTTTAGTCTTCATGATAGACTTGCTAGTTTGCCATCTGCAAAAGAAGCTTCGGCGGCTAGACTAAGTCCAAAACTGAACATTTCTTATACCCAGAACAGCAATGTGGAATGGTATATTAAATCTGGATTTGGATTTCACTCCAATGATGTAAGAGTTGTCGTGGCGCAAGATGGAAAAGACATTCTTCCGTATTCTTTTGGAAGCGATTTTGGTGTTATTCTTCGTCCAATAGAAAATATGATTATTCAGCCTGCAATCTGGCACATGTACTTACAGCAAGAATTTGTTTATGTTGGAGACGAAGCCGTGGTAGAACCATCAGGAAAAACACGCCGTTTAGGATTTGATCTAAGTTTGAGATACCAGCCTATTTCATGGTTGTATCTAGACGGAGATCTTAATTATGCTCATGCTCGTTATATTGATGAGCCTAAAGGCCAAGATTATATACCGTTAGTTCCAACACTTACTAGTACTGGAGGTGTAGCAGTAAAACTTCCGTCTGGTTTTTCAGCAAACCTTAGATATCGTTATATGGATTCTAGGCCAGCTATCGAAGATAATTCGGTAAGAACACGCGGTTATTTTGTAAATGATCTTGTGCTAGCTTATGGAAAAAGAAAATGGGAAGTAAATTTGCAGTTCCAAAACATCTTTAATACTAAATGGAACGAAGCACAATTTGAAACCGAAACCAGACTTAGAAATGAGACGCAATCAGTATCAGAATTGTGTTTTACACCAGGAACTCCTTTCGCTATAAAAACAGGAGTAAGTTACAAATTTTAAAATTCAGAAAATATGAAAAATGTGTCTGCAAGAAGCAAATTGCTCTTGACAGCGCTCATTTTTGTGGTCACAATCAGTAATACTTACGCACAGTTAAGTCCTCCAGGCTTAGGAGAAGCAAAAAATGCTTCTTGGTTTGCTTTTGGAGTCAGGCAATCTTTAGATTCACTTAAGCAAAAAGAATCGACCACTTATGTAGGCGTTGGGCTAAAGAGCAGTCCAGATGAGAATAATCCATTTTCAAAAATGGCTATTCTGGTTATCAATGAAGAAATTTCGAATCGTTATAAAAAGAACTGGGAATACTCCTATGCGCTAAGTTATAGACGATCTAATAATTACGATTCTGCATCTCCCTACGAGGCATTAGATCCTGCAATTGAGCAGGAATTTAGGTTATACGGTCGCTATTCCTATATCATGGAAGGCAATGGATTGAAATGGAAAAACACGGTAAGACAAGAATTTAGGAAATTTTTTAATCCTGATTTTAGTAATGCAGAAGAGAATTTTCAGTTGCGAACAAGATTAAAAACACAGCTGACTCTGGACTTGGGAACTACGAAAACACATCATATTATAGGTGGTGCCGAAATGCTTTTTGCCATCAGTAAAGAAAATGAACCAGAGAAAGAATGGTCAAAATTTGATTACAAAGAAAGCAGACTTACACTTTATTACTCTTTAAGTCCGCATGAAATACCATTTGTTTTCGATGTTGGCTACATGTACAATCTTATTGGTAAAGGCTCTGATATTTCAGATGTGAATTACTTAGCTGTAGATATAATTTGGAAGAATCCTTTTGGAACATAATAAAAAAGTCCAGCACTCAACTCGTTGTGCGAAATTATTTAAACACATAGAAACATAGTTTTTGTAAACTTAAAAAGGTGTTTCACTAACAATATTGCACATAGAGCTATGTGTTAAAGCTAGCTTTTTTTATAATCTTAAACAGAAGCAATAAAACCTATGTTTCTATGTGTTAAAATTAAATTTTGTTCAATTTCATCAAACGTATTAGTCCATAAAAAAGTAATAATTAAAACAGAAAAACAAACAAATTATGAGCGAAATTAAAAAGAATTCGAGGAACACGGAAAACGCGCCAAAGAGCTCATTTTCTACGCAGACAGTAGCATTTTCTCATTACAACAATTTTTCGGCACAATTGCCAGTTGATCCTAAAACAGGAGAAATTGTTGGAAATGATATTAAAGAACAAGCAAAACAATGTTTGACAAATATTCAGGCAATTGTAGAAAGTATTGGTCACGTTATGGACGATGCAGTAAAATTGACTGTTTTCCTAAAAAATATTTCAGACATTGAAGCAGTTGACGAAGTGTACAAAACATTCTTCAAAAAAGAGCTTCCAACACGTACAACTGTTCAAGTAGCCGCTTTACCGCTTGAAGGCGCTTTAATTCAGATTGATGCACTTATCTCAAATGGAGAAGGCACAACGCCACAAAAAGCTTTAGATCTTGTAAAAGTAACAAGAAACACAGAAAATGCACCAAAAAGCATTCACGCGCAATCAGTAGCATTTTCTCATTATAACAATATTTCAGCTCAATTGCCAATTGATCCGAAGTCTGGAGAAATTGTAGCTGGTGGTGTAAAAGAGCAGACAGAGCAATGTTTAAAAAACATCCAAACAATTTTAGAAAGCATTGATCATGTTATGAATGATGTGGTTAAAACTACTATTTTTCTTAAAGACATTTCAGATGCTGAGGCAGTAAGCGAAGTTTTAGCAAAATTCTTTCCAAGATATGTTCCAGCAAGAACCATTGTTAGCGCATCAGTTTTACCATCAAATGCTTTAGTACAAATTGATGTTGCGGTTTCTCACGGTGATGGAACTCCTCCGCAACTTCCAGAAGATGCACGCTTTTTAGTAATCGAAGCAAACAATACAGAAAAAGCACCTAAAGTTCCATATACTCATACTGTTGCTTATTCGCATTACAATCATATTTCAGGTCAATTACCTTTAGTTCCAGAAAACAATCAAATAGTAGGAAGCGGAATCAAAGAGCAAACAGGACAATGTTTAAACAACATCAAAGCAATTGTAGAAAGCATTGACCACAAAATGGATGATATTGTTAAAGTAAACATTCAGCTTAAAAATGTAGCAGATATTGTTGCAGTAAACGAAATCTACACTTCATTTTTCAGTGGCGATTTGCCAGCAAGAACAGTGATTGGTGTTTCAGCAATTCCTCAGGATGCTTTAATCCAAATTGATGCTGTTGTTTCTAACAGTGAGGGAACTCCAGCTTAACTGATAGTGGAAAATAATATTTTTTAAGTAGAGTCTTTTTTTAGGCAAGAAACGCTTATTACAGGATTTTAAAAATTCTGTATAAGCGTTTTCGTTTTTTAGAAATAAAGATCAGTGCTTATCCGCGTTTTCGCAAAGCGAATCAGTTTCATCCACGTGCTATTGGCTATTTTTTAAAATTAAAAAACTCATAATTTTAAAAACTTTGCTCGATAATCAGAAGGCGACTGTCCAGTTACTTTTTTAAACATACGCGAAAAATAAGAAGGTGATTGAAAATGCAATTCAAATGCGATTTCTGCTATTTCTTTCGAATTATCCTGCAAAAGAATCTGGCTGTGCTGAATCGTAATTTCATTTATCCATTGTTTAGGAGCTTTTCCAGTAGTTTCTTTAACGCATTTGTTCAAATAATTATCTGATATTTTTAAGAGATTCGAATAGAAATCAATGTTTTTATGCTGAATGTGATTCTTCTGCACTAATTCTCTAAAATGAAAAGAGATAAAACTGGTTCGATTAAGCGATTTGTTATCGGTATTTTCGGTTCGTATAATTTTTAATAATGCCGATTGAAGAAGTGCGATTGTGATTGCATCAATATGTTCGGCTTCGTTTAATTCTTCTTCCAGCAATTCAAACAAGCGAACAAGCCAATTGATTTTATTAGGATCTAAAATTGAGAAAGGTGAAGTGTAAAAGAAGTTAAGATCGCTTGTGCTTAAAGCAATTTCAGTAATAACCTCGTTTTCATAAATCACAAAAAAGCCTTCAACATCATCTGATAATTCTAATGTTGCCGTAAAATTACCCTGTTTAATACTCAATGCCTGATTAGCATTAATTTCAAAAACAGACGTTTCGAGCTGTTGTTTTACATATCCTTTGGTGACGAAAATCAGAAAATTAAAAGTGGTCTGATACGGATTAACAGGTATTACAATTTTCTTTAAATAATTTTCAATTCTGTACAGTTGTACATTAGAATTATTAAATAGATTGTGAGTTGTTATGTCGGGAAGAAAGAACTTCTTGTACTCATAATTGCTAATTAGTTTGGGATTGTTTTTCATTCAAACTTGATTTTGTAAAAGTGCTGTAAAAGCATTTTATATTGGATTGAGATATGAGATTAATAGTTAATTTTTAAAACTAGATATCGAACTCAAAATTAAACACTAAGTTAAGTTATATTTATCTATAAATTATGATATGGGTTTTAATTATATAAAGGTATCTTCTTAAAGTCTTCCTTTAGTTTTTCAGGGTTGGAAAGTAATTTCATTTGTAAAATTACATTCACTTATATATATAGATATAGTGAAGTATACTTTGAAGCTTATTTATTTTTATGAATTGACGAAGGAATTTCATGCAACGAAACTCAAATAGCATAAAGAGTATCTGGTTCAATAATACTTGGTCCTAATGTTAAAGCTTTAAATGCTTACTTTTTTCGGTAGTTTTAGAAACAGCTTCAGTTTTGCCATAAGAAATGAGATAATTTTATATTTTATTGGTTTAATTAAAGGGAGCTATTCTGGTTTTGCTTTCATAAAAGATAACTTCTTGCATGGGCTATTTTGTGCTTAATATGTTTAAGTAAGAAAAGTCTTTATTAATGGAAAGATTTTTTAATTTTTAAAGTATATATTATCAGTGAGTTAGGAAAAAGTTTTAAAAAACATAAAAAAAACTCCAGAAAAAAGCTTGCAGAAGCGGAAAAAGGTTCTACTTTTGCACCCGCTTTGAAACACAAGCGAAGATAAAAAGACACGTTCGTAGACATATTGAATTGACAGCCGTTTTAATGGAGACATTAGAACAGAAGAAATAAGAGCA
>Ga0222427_100321_pt1 | contig 90711 bp, 90 predicted proteins | sample 2B20Ametagenome_FD_182890 | JGI IMG/M metagenome (GOLD analysis project Ga0222427, IMG submission 182890) | Enriched microbial communities from leaf-cutter ant dump, University of Wisconsin, Madison, United States - 2B20A (version 2) | ecosystem: Environmental > Terrestrial > Nest > Insects nest... | reverse complement strand
GGTTCATCATGTCGTCGGTCATCGGTGGTCTCTCCAGAAAGGTTGGCTTCGCAACCAGACCCTACCGGAAAGCGCCGATGACCACCGCGCTATCCAGCTACACCACGTCTCGGGACGTCACCGAGAATCATGCGCCGCGTTCTCGCAACACTTACATCTGTCGTATTTGCACTTGCCGGAACGGTCTTCTTTTCAGCGCAGGCTGCTTTCACGCAGGATTATTACCAGCCGAGACTGCGGCCCGGCCAGGGAAACGAAATCCAGTCCTCCTTCACCTCCCACGTGCCGATCGACCGCAGCAAGGATGAATCGGAACAGCAAATGGACGCTGTCAGATCATTCTACAAAATAGCGGCGCGCAGTTGTCAGGAAGCGGTCGCAGCCATTGCGGACAGCTGCGCAATCTCGCGCCTCACCATAACGACGCGGCTCGAGGATTCCGGGGTCCGTGGTCCCACGCTTTCGGTAACGGGGCAGGTGACCATGAGGGTTACATTCAAGGGCGAGGCTGAAAAGGCGCCCGGAACGGCCGAATAGCCGCTGCTCGTCTGGCCGCCTTGACCCGTCGAACCGCTTTCGCCCGTCAGGCGCGCCTGTTCTGGCCCGGATGCAGGAGATGGCGCAGATGCACCATCGCCATCGGATGCGACAGGCTCTGCGAATCAGTTTCCAGTTGCAACTCATCGCCGCCGCGCCTGGCGGTGCGGGCGAGGATCTCGTAGACCGCCGCCGTCGTCGATTGCAGCGCCTTGGCCGGGGGGTGGCCGGACAGGACGCGCGCCAGATAGATCGCCGCGGTCAGGTCGCCGAGCCCGTTGGGCGGCCGGTCGATCCGGTGGTGTTCGGCCAGCAGGGCTTGGTGCGCATCGAGCAGCAGGTTGCCAGTGCCTTCGGCCATGGTGGCCGGCGCGGACGTCACCAGCATGGCAGGCGGACCTAGATCAAGCGCCGCCGCGATGGTCGAGTCCAGATCCGGCAGCGCCACGCCGGTCATCCATTCGAGCTCGTAGCGATTGGGGGTGGCGATGTCGGCAAGCGGTATGAGCACGTCGCGTAGCGCGATCGCGGTCGCTTCCGGCACGTAGAGGCCGCCCGAATCGCCCATGACCGGATCGCAGACGAACAGCGCGCCGGGCTTGCGCGCCTTGACGGCCGTCACCAGCGACGCCACCGCTTCGGCCTGCGCGGCGTCGCCGAGATAGCCCGAGAGGACGGCATCCACTTCGTCCAGCCAGGGCGCGCGCTCGAGGTCGGCGAGCAGGGCCGCGAACTGGTCCGCCGGCGGGACGATGCGGGTGGCGCGGCTGTGGCCGGGATGCCAGGGCAGGATCACCGTCGGAACGGCCCAGACCGGAAATCCCAGCGTCTCCAGTGCAAAGACGGCGGCGCGATTGCCGACGGCGCCGCGGGCGACATGGCTGGAGACGACGATGACGGCGCGCCGTCCGTGGGAAGCTGTCTCGGACATCGGTCAGCCGCGGGTTTGAAGATAGGAGAGGAACCAGGCCAGGACGATGACGACCGCGAGCAGGCCGATGGTGCGGCCGATACGGGTTCCCCAATATTCGATCCGGTCGGACCGGTCGGCGTCGGCGGCCGTGACGTGATCGTGCACGCTCTGCGCCGTGCGCGCCAGGAACGAGACGCCGCCGGATTCGCCTTCCTGCCTCATCCTGTCGAGGATGCGCCGCGATTCGCGCTCGCGCTCCTCGTCCCGCCTTGACGCCATGGGCCCCTCCGTTCGCCTTCGGCCGGCGCGCCCGATCCGGCAGGCGCCTTGAATCCACCGGCATGCTGATTTAACCGCTCCCGCGCCGATGTCACAATGCCCGCCATTTTCTTGGGCGCTGTTTGTGCTATTGCTCGCACGGACAATTGCAAGAGGGACATTCCATGATTGCCCAGCGTCTTTCGTCGTTGCCTTCCATCCGCGGCGCCGCCGCTTTCCTGGTCATGGCCTTTTTCCTGCCGTTGCTTGCGGGCTGCGGCTACAACACCATCCCGACGGCGGAAGAGAACGCCAAGGCGGCCTGGAGCGAGGTGCTGAACCAGTACCAGCGCCGTGCCGACCTGATCCCGAATCTCGTCGAGACGGTCAAGGGCTACGCCGCGCACGAAAAGGACACTCTGCAGGCGGTGGTCGAGGCGCGCTCGAAGGCGACCCAGGTGACGGTGACGCCCGAGACGCTGTCCGACCCCGAGGCCTTCAAGAAGTTCCAGGAAGCCCAGTCCGGCCTCACGGGCGCGCTCTCCAGGTTGCTGGCGATCACCGAAAACTATCCCGACCTGAAGGCGAACCAGAATTTCCTGGCGCTGCAGGCGCAGCTCGAAGGCACGGAGAACCGCATCGCGGTGGCGCGGCGCGACTACATCCAGGCGGTCAGGGACTACAATCTGACGCTCAGGACCTTCCCCTCAGTGCTGTGGGCGACCTTCTGGTTCCGCAACAACCAGCCGTTCCAGAATTTTTCCGTGGCCGAAGACAAGCTTGAAGTGCCGAAGGTCGATTTCGGTGCCGGCGGCGGCACGACTGGCGGCGCGAACACCGGTGGCGGCACCACGGGCAGCGGAACCACCGGTAGTGGGCAGGGCGGCTAAAGTCGCGCTTGGCAATGTTTGCAAGGACCGGTGCGCCACATGAGCATCAGCAGAAGGGACGCGCATCAAGGCTGCAGCATATGGAATTCTCCTCCATTCCTACCGGCGCGCACCCCCACCCCTGTCCCCTCCCCACAAGGGGGAGGGAGACGCTGACGCTGCCGTTTCCTCCAAAATCGCCGACGTTAGCGCACGGCGGCGCTTGCGCAAAATTCCCCTCCCCCTTGTGGGGAGGGGTTAGGGGTGGGGGTGCGTCGCCCCATGCAATAACCCTGCTTCGAGCAATCTTGGCGCTCGCCTTTGCCCTCTTCCTGATTGTCCCCGCTTTCGCCGCCGATCTGCCGCAACTCACCGGCCGCGTCGTCGACGACGCCGGCATGATCGACCCCGCCACCAAGGCGGCGCTGACTGAGAAGCTGGCCGATTTCGAGAAGAAGGGGTCTGACCAGATCGTCGTTGCCACCATCCCCAGCCTCGACGGCGAGGCGATCGAACCCTACGCGAACCGGTTGTTCCGGGCCTGGGGGCTGGGGCAGGTGGGCGAGAACAACGGCGTCCTGCTGCTCGTCGCCAAGAACGACCGCAAGATGCGCATCGAGGTCGGCTACGGGCTGGAAGGCACGCTGACCGACCTGCACACGAAGCTCATCATCGAGAACGACATGGTGCCGGCTTTCCGCGCCGGCGATTTCTCGGGCGGCATCTCCAAGGCCGTCGACGACATGATCATGGTGCTGGAAGGCAATCCTGAAGAGCTGGAGGCGCGCGGCGCACGCAATCACCGCGAAAGCCCCATCGATCCGGACCAGATCGTCTTCTTCATCTTCATCGCCATCTGGGCCACCATCTTCTTCGGCGGCTTCGCCATGGCGATCCTGCCGCCGATGTTCGGCACCAAGATCGGCCCCGGCCGCTATCGCTGGCTCGGCATGACGTTCGACCAGCGCCGGCGCTCGTCGTCTTCGCGCGGCGGCTGGACTTCGGGCGGTGGCGGCTGGTCGTCGGGCGGCGGTGGCTGGTCATCCGGTGGCGGCGGCTTCTCCGGCGGCGGCGGATCGTCCGGTGGCGGCGGCTCTTCGGGGGGGTGGTAGGCGATGCGGACCCATTCCATCACGCCGCAGGAGCATGCCCGCGTCACGGCCGCCATCCAGGAAGCCGAGACGGCCACGGACGGCGAAATCTACTGCGTCGTCGCACATAGCAGCGACGGGTATTTCTATCCTGCCGCCTTCACGGCCACGATCGCCATGTTCATCGCCAGCCTCGTCGCGGCCTTCGGGCTGGAACAGTTCTGGCTGGCGGTACGGCTGCCTCATTTTGTCGCGGCGCAGGTGCTGGCAGCGGCCTGCATCTACGCGCTGTTGTGGTTCGTGCCGGCGCTGCGCATCCATCTGGTGCCGCGCCGCCTGCGCTACCAGGCCGCGCACGCCAACGCCATGAAACAGTTCCTCGCCCGAAACGTCCATCTCACGGCGGCGCGGACCGGCGTTCTGATCTTCGTGTCGCTGGCAGAGCGTTATGCCGAGGTGGTGGCCGATACCGGTATCGACGAGAAGGTCGGCCAGCATGTGTGGGACGGCGTCGTGCGCGACCTCACCGCGCATGCCTCGCAGAACCGGCTGGCGGACGGCTTCGTGCAGGCCGTGTCGGCGGTGGGCGCCGTCCTGGCCGAGCATTTTCCGAAATCGCCCGGCAACCCGAACGAACTGGACGATCATCTGGTCGAAATCTGAGCCGGCTTTTCGCGTCTGTGCCCCGGCTTTGTGAGAAATCGGCCTCGGCCCGCTCTTCATTCTTGAAATCGCTTCGCGCGTGTTTATGGTTAACAAATCATGAATACGCTGACGATCGATATTCGGAGAGCCGAGCCCTGCGACGCGGAGCAGATCGCCGACGTGCATCTCGAAGCCTGGAAGGGCGCCTATAGCGGCATCATTCCCCACAAGGCGCTCACCTCGATGATCAATCGGCGCGGCGCCGAGTGGTGGGCGAACGCGATCCGCCGTGCCGCCACGGTGCTGGTGGTCGAGATCGGCGGCATGATCGCCGGCTATGCCACCATCGGCAGGAACCGCGCCAAGGAACTGCGCCAGCAGGGCGAAATCTACGAGCTTTATCTCAGGCCCGAATATCAGGGCATCGGTCTGGGCAGCCGCCTGCTTTCGGCGGCCAAGCAGAAGCTTGCCGATCATGGCCTGAAGGGGGTCGTTGTGTGGGCGCTGGAAGACAACGCCAACGCCGTCGCCTTCTATGCCGGGGCGGGCGGCCGCGACATCGCCGAGGGCATCGAGATTTTCGATCAAAAGGCGCTGAAGAAGGTGGCTTTCGTCTGGGAGTGATCCCGGACCTGCGTCCTTAGCACCCTGTCCTCCATATTGCCTCCGGCTGCGGCAGCCTTTATCGAGTGCCTCGAAACGGGAGCCCTTTCGGCTTCCTCAGGACTGGAGAGGCTATCATCATGCGCATCGACGCGATCGCGATCGGAAACAACCCGCCGGAAGACGTCAACGTCATCATCGAAGTGCCGATCGGCGGCGAGCCGATCAAGTATGAGATGGACAAGGAAGCCGGTGCCCTGTTCGTCGACCGCTTCCTGCACACGTCCATGCGCTATCCCGGCAATTACGGTTTCGTGCCGCATACGCTGTCGGGCGATGGCGATCCGATCGACGTGCTGATCTGCAATACACGCGAACTCGTTCCCGGCTGCGTGGTCAACGTGCGGCCGATCGGCGTGCTTCTCATGGAGGACAATGCCGGCGTCGACGAGAAGATCATCGCGGTACCGAGCCCGAAGCTGACCAAGCGCTACGAAAAGGTCGTCAACTACACCGACCTGCCGCAGATCACGCTCGACCAGGTGGCGCACTTCTTCGAGCACTACAAGGATCTGGAGCCCGGCAAGTGGGTCAAGATCGGCGGATGGCACGATGCCGACTACGCCCGCCGGATGATCGTCGAGGCGATCGGGCGCGCCAAGGGCAAGTAAGCCACGTTCGAGAGGTTTCGACCTGTCGATCTTACAGGGTGAAATTGTAGCGGAGGCCCCGCACTTTCGTCATCCTCGGGCCTGACCCGAGGATGACGAAGAGCGTGGCTTTGCAAAGCCGCCTTGGTGGTCGGCGAGGTCGAGGTTACCCCATCCGCCAAGTCTTCGGCCTGCCTCCGCCTTTCGCTGTCGTTTCAGGCGCATCCGTCCCGGCCGGCCAGCACCGCCTCCGCGAGGGCTGTGGGATCGCCTGTGATCCTGACGGTCTTGAGCCGCGAGGACGCGCCGGAAATGACGGTGACGCTGGAAACCGGCACGCCGAGCGATCTGGCCAGGAGCTTCTCCAGCGCAGCGTTGGCAGCGCCTTTTTCGGGCACAGCACGCACCCGTGCCCTGATGTGGGAGCGGCCGTCGCCGGTCGTCGCGACGCCGTCGAGCGTATCGCCCGAAGACCGGGGCGTCAGCCTGACGAAAACCTCGATGCCACCCTTGCAGGGGCGCATCGGCCCGGCTGCTTCGGCGTTCACGCCAGCAGCGGCGCGACCGTCGTCCACAGCAACTGGCGCACGAAGTAGATGATCAGCAGCAGGATCACCGGCGAGATGTCGATGCCGCCGAGGTCCGGCATGAAGCGGCGGATCGGTCGCAGCGCCGGCTCGGTCAGCCGGAAAAGCATATTGCCGATCGTACCGACGAATTCGTTGCGGGGGTTGACGACATTGAAGGCGTAGAGCCACGAAAACACCGCCGAGCCTATGATCACCCACCAGTAGAGGCTGAGGGCCAGGTCGATGGTGCTGATGAGCGCTATCATGCATGTCTCCGAGTGTCGCCGACATGTAGCCATTGCCGTTGGCTGCGGCAAGTGCGCCGGCACAGAAGCAGGGTGCGGACCGCTGACCCTCTGCTGGGCGTTTTTGCGCCCGGCCGGAATCGGAGAACAGAGCCTGGGGCGATCGCATATGGAATTTTGACCGTCGAATATCTCCACCGTTGACCCCCCCACAAGGGAGGAGACGCCGATGTCACCGTTCGCTCAAAATCTCCAACGCCAATGTATTGCGGCGTTGCCGCAAACCTCCTCTCCTCCTTGCGGGGCAGGGGTGAGGGTGCAACGCCACGTGCGATTGCCCTGAAACAGGACCCAAGCCCGCTTGACAGTGAGGGGCGCCACCCCATAAATGCGCCATCCGCCGAACGGGGCTGTAGCTCAGCTGGGAGAGCGCGTCGTTCGCAATGACGAGGTCAGGGGTTCGATCCCCCTCAGCTCCACCACCGGCGGATCTTCCTGAACACTGCCTCTTTTCTCCGACCATCCGGATTTGATTTCTCGCGTGAGCTGCGTTTAGGACGGACAGGATATTCGCCACGGGCTGCCTTGCGCCGTGCGCGAGCGTGGCCTAGCGATGGTGCGACTGTCGGTTTGACCAAGGACTGCCGGAATGGACGCCGTCTGCGAATTGCAGGATGCTCTCGGTCCCGAGACCGTGCTGACAGGGGCTGCGCTTGCGGGGATCGCCCAGCGCTCGGACGCGAGCGGGACGGGCCGCGACCTGCCGCTCGCCCTGCTCAGGCCAGGCTCCGTCGCGGACGTCTCGACGGCGCTCGCCATCTGCCACCGTCACAGGCAGCCGGTGGTGCCGCAGGGCGGCATGACCGGGCTTGCCGGCGGCGCCAATTGCCGGCCCGGCGACATCGCCCTGTCGCTGGCGCGGCTGCAGGGCGTGGAGGAGATCGATCCGGTCGCCGGGGCGATGGTGGTCAGGGCCGGAACGGTGCTGGAAACGGCGCAGAACGCCGCCGAGGCCGCCGGTTTCCTGCTGCCGGTCGATCTTGGCGCGCGCGGCTCCTGCCAGATCGGCGGCAACATCGCCACCAATGCCGGCGGGCTGCGGGTGATCCGCTATGGCACGGTGCGCGAGAATCTTTTGGGGCTGGAGGCGGTGCAGGCGGACGGCACGGTGCTGTCGCATCTGTCGCGCATGCAGAAGGACAATACCGGCTACGATTTGCGCAACTTGATCGCCGGTTCGGAGGGAACGCTCGCCGTCGTCACCCGCGCGGTGCTGCGGTTGAGGCCGCTGCCCGAAGGGATTGAGACGGCGGTCTGTGCGCTGGACAGCTACGCCGCTGTGCTGGCGCTCATGGCGCTGGCGCGCAAGCGCGTCGTGTTGTCGGCGTTCGAGGTCATGTGGGCCGACTATTTCGAGGTCTGCGGCGGGCGCCGCCTGTTTGCCGACATCCCGCCCTTCGCCGTGATCGTGGAGACGGAGGGCGAGCAACTGGAACCTTTCCTGGAAACGGCGCTGGAGGAGGGCATCGTTTCGGACGCGCTGGTCGCGCAGTCACGCGCCGATGCGCGGCGGTTCTGGGAGGTGCGCGAAGGCGCGCTGCCCGAAGCGCAATTGCCCGACATCGCCAATTTCGACATCAGCCTGCCGGTGGCGCTGGCCGACGACTATGTGCGCGCCTGCCGCGCGCGCATCGCGGCGGCCCTGCCGTCGGCGCGCAGCTTCTTCTTCGGCCATGTCGGCGACAGCAACCTGCACATCATGGTGGAACTGCCGGGCCTGCCGCAAGCGGACGTCCACGCGCTGGACCGCATCGCCTACGACCTCGTGCGCGACATGGGCGGCGTCGTCTCGGCCGAGCATGGGATCGGCACGCTGAAGCGCGACTGGCTCGGCCACAGCCGCAGCGCCGGCGAGCTTGCCGCCATGCGCGCCATCAAAGCAGCGCTGGACCCCGCCGGGATCCTCAACCCGGGCAAGGTCCTGTGAGGCGTCCGCCGCGCAGCCAAGGGCACGGTCGGCGGGTTCTCAGAAACCGAGATAGGCGCGGCGCACTTCCGGATCGTCGATGAGGTCGGCGGCCGCGCCTTCATGGACGATGCGGCCAGTTTCCATGACGTAGCCGCGGTCGGCGCCCGACAGCGCCAGATGCACGTCCTGCTCGACCAGAAGCACGGTCACGCCCTCGTCGCGGATGGTGCCGAGCACCTGCATGAGCTGATCGACCACGACGGGGGCGAGGCCGAGACTCATCTCGTCGATCATCAGCAGGACGGGCTTCGCCATCAGCCCGCGCGCCATGGCGCACATCTGCTGCTCGCCGCCGGACATGGAGCCGGCCAGTTGGCGGCGACGCTCGCCGAGGCGCGGGAACATCGCATACATGCGCTCCAGGTCGCGCGCGACCTCGCCCTTGTCGTTGCGGCGGAAGGCGCCCATCAGAAGGTTGTCCTCGACCGTCATGCGGTCGAAGAGCTGGCGGCCTTCGGGCACCTGGACCAGGCCGATGCCGAACACGTCCTCCGGCGACATGGCGCTGGTGGTCTTGCCGTCGAAGGTCACCGTGCCCGTCGAGCCGATGACGCGCGAGAGCGCCCTGAGTGTCGTCGTCTTGCCGGCGCCGTTCGAGCCGACGAGCGCCACGATCTCGGCGCGCCGAACCTCGAAGGAAATCTCGCGCAGCACCTGTTCGCCGCCGTAGCCGGCAGACAGTTTGTCGACCGTCAGCAGCGGCTTCCCGCCGTTCCCGGTCTTTCCCTTGTCCTGCATCTTCGCGTCCGCGCTCATGCCCGCCTCTTGCCGAGATAGGCTTCGACCACGCGGCTGTCGGACAGCACGGCGTCGGGCAGGTCGTCGGCGATCTTCTCGCCGTGATGGATGACAAGCAGCCGGTCGGACAGGCTCTTGATGGCCTTGATGACGTGCTCGATCACCAGCACGGTGATGCCGGAGTCGCGCACCTTGCGGATGACCTCGATCACCTCGTCGATCTCGACATGGTTGAGGCCGGCCATCACCTCGTCGCATAAAAGCAATTTGGGCTGCATGGCCAGCGCCTTGGCGAGCTCCAGCCGCTTGCGGCCGGGACCGCCGAGTTCGTCGGCGCGCTGGTCGGCGAAGCGGCCGAGGCCGACGAAGTCGAGCTGCGCGCGCGCCTTCTCGCGGGCCTTGGCAAGGTCGGCCTCGCCGTCGCCGTGGCCGAACAGCGCGCCGACGGCGACGTTGTCCAGCACCGACAGGCCGGGGAAGGGGCGCATGATCTGGAAGGTGCGGCCGATGCCGAGTCGGGCGCGCCGGAAGGCTGGCCGGGCTGTGATCGACTTGCCCTCGAAAAGGATATCGCCCGAGCTTGGCGCCAGCGTGCCGCTGATCAGGCTGATCAGCGTCGTCTTGCCGGCGCCGTTGGGGCCGATGATGCCGAGGATCTCGCCCTGCTTTATCGAGAAGGAAACGTCGTTGACGGCCACGAGGCCGGCGAAGCGGCGCGTCAGGTTGACGGTTTCGAGCAGCGCGCTCATAGTTTGTGCGCCCTGATGTTCTCGGCGAAATAGTGCCAGCCGCTCTTGCGGAAGCGGCGCACCACGTCGGCCAATCCGCGCGGCATCAGCACGACGGCCGCGACCACCACGACCCCGAAGAACAGGCTCGCCACCGAGGTGATTTCGCTCGACAGCACCTCGGAGATGGCCGACAGCACGAAGGCGCCGACGATCGGCCCGAGCACCGTGCCGGGGCCGCCGAACACGGTCATGATGATCATCTTGACGTTGAGGCTGATATCGAAGGCGCTGGCCGGGTCGAGGAAGGTGATCCAGTAGGCCTGGATGCCGCCGGCGAGCGCCGAGAACAGGCCCGACAGCGCGAAGGCCAGCACCTTGTAGGCCGTCGTATTGACGCCCATCACGGCCGCGCCCTCCTCGTTCTCGCGGATGGCGATCAGGCCGAAGCCGAAGCGGCTCCGGGTCAGCCACCAGACGGTCAGCGTGGCCGCCACCAGGAGCGCCAGCGCCATCTCGTAGAACATGGCGTCGTTGTTGAGCGGCGGCAGCACCAGGCCGATGTTCTCGCCGAACAGCGGGATGTTGGAAACGATCGCGGCCACGACCTGCGCCAGCGCCAGGGTGGCGATGGCGAAATAATGGCCTTTCAGTCGCAGCACCGGTAGGCCGAGCAGGACGGCGAAGGCCACCGCCATCACCGCGCCGAAGACCATGCCGACCCAGAAGGGCATGTTCCACTGCACCATGGCGATGGCGACGCCGTAGGCGCCGAGGCCGAAAAAGGTGGAGTTGCCGAAGGAGGCGTAGCCGGCGTAACCGCCGATGATGTTCCAGCCTTGCGCCAGCACGGCCAGCAGCAGGGTTGAGATGCCGAACTGCACGACGACGTCGGAGCCGAACCAGGGCACGCACGCCAGTACGGCGACGGCGATGACGGCGAGGATCCAGCGCATGCCGTTCATGTCGTTTTCCCCAGCAGGCCGCTCGGTCTCAGGATGAGGACGAGAACCAGCACGCCGAAGCTCGCCACGTCGCCGAAGGTCGCGCCGACATAGAGGATCGCCAGCGATTCGATGAGGCCGAGCACGATGCCGCCGACGATGACGCCGAGCGGGCTGTCGAGGCCGCCGATGATGGCGATGGCGAAGCACTTGGCCGTCAGCGTCGCGCCGATATAGGGATTGATCTGCGAGACGGTGCCGTAAAGGCCGCCCGCGACGCCGGCCAGGCCGATGCCGATGCCGAAGGTCACGGCATAGAGGTGACGCGGATCGACGCCGTAGAGGCGCGCCGCCACCAGGTTCTGCGCGGTGGCGCGGATGGCGCGGCCGAGCCGCGTCCTGAGCAGGAAGATCCACATGGCCACCGTGAGCAGGATGGCGATGCCGAAAGCCATCAGGCGCGCCTGCGGGATCACGATCGGACCGAAGGGAATGGAATTGCCCGCATAGGAGGGGTTGATGGTGCGGAAGTCGGCCGAGAAGGCGAGCTGCGCCAGATAGGTCAGCACGACCTCGAGGCCGAAGGTGATCAACAGCGTGTTGAACATCGGCCCGCGCACGACGAAGTTCAGCAGGCCGCGCTGGACGGCGTAGCCGAGGCAGAACATGAGCACTGCCGTGATCGGCAGGCCGAGGAACGGGTCGATGCCGGCCCAGGTGTAGAGATACCAGGACAGGTAGGCGCCCAGCATGATGAAGGCGCCGTGGGACAGGTTGACGATGTTCAGCACGCCCCAGACGAGGGCGAGCCCGAGCGCCATGATGGCGTAGAGCCCGCCCAGCAGGATGCCGTTGATCAGGATTTGCGCGAGCAGATCCAAGCCGTCCCCCTCTCCCTGTCCGCCGCCGGGCTGCTTAGGTCAGCGCGCGTTCCAGGCGGGCATCGGATATTTCGGCTTGTTGATCACGCCGTTGGCCCCGTAGACGTCGACGACCTTGCCGTCCTGGACCTGGATCACCGTCTGGGGCAGGTCGATCTGGCCGTTCTCGGCGAAGGCGATCTTGCCGTAGAGGCTGTCGAAGGAGAGCTTGGCGATGGCGTCGCGCACCTTGGCTGGATCGGTGCCGCCGGCGTCCTCGATCGCCTGGGCGAAGGCCTCGACATCGGCCGCGCCGGAGGCCGCGTGGTAATCCGGATCATAGCCGAACTTCTTCTTGTAGGCGTCGGCGAACTGGGCGGCATCGCCGAACCACCTGTCCTTGTTGTCGGCCGAAGGCAGCCAGGCGGTCATGCCGTAGGCGTAGTCGGCGTCGGCGCCGAGCGCCTTGCGGAAGTCCTCGGACGGCACGCCGACAGTGAAGGAATACATCTTCGGCGCGACGGCGAGGCTCTTGGCCTGGCGCACGAAGTTGAGGATTTCGGTCTCGTGGCCCGCGACCAGCACCGCTTCGGCGCCGTTGCTCTTGATCTGCGACAGCAGCGAGTTGAAGTCGCTGGCGTTAGAACTGTACTTCTCGTCCATGACGGTCTTGAGGCCGGCGTCGTCGAGCAGCTTGCGGGTGCCGTCCGCCACCGACACGTCGAAGGCGTCGTCGGCATAAAGCAGCGCGACCGACTGCGGCGCCGGATCCAGCCCTTTCAGCATCTCGACAGTCGAGCCGAAATAGTTGCTGGCGGGCGCCAGCGTGCCGAATATGTATTTGAAGTTGCGCGAGAAGATCTGGTCGGACGCACCGCCGCCCTGGATCATCGGGATCTGGTACTTCTCGGAGATGGCCGAATCGGCCAGCGCGAAGTTGGAGGCGAACGGCCCGAGCAGGAAGTCGACCTTGTCCTGCGAGACGAGCTGCGTGTACTGGCGCACGCTCAAATTCACGTCCGACTGGTTGTCATAGATCTTGAGGGCGAGCTTCATCTGCTCGCCACCGACCTTGACGCCGCCGGCCTCGTTGATCTTCTCCACCGCGAACTCGTAGGCGTCCTTGTAGTAGCGTCCGGTATTGGCGGACGAGCCGGTGAGCTGGACCGAGGCGCCGAGCACTATGTCCTTGGCCGAAGCCGGCGTGATCGCCAGCGCCAGAGCCACGCCGGCCAGCAGGCCGGAAAAGGAAATCGCTTTGCTTGGCATGAATTATCCTCCCTGAGCATGTCTTCGATCGCGGGTTGCCGCGTCGATTTTGTTTTACGCTGGCCCGCGCGGCCGTGGTTGTCAACGTTCGCGGCTTCGGCGGGGCCTAGTCACTTCGTCGAGTAATGGCTCGTAGTGGCTGACCGGTCGGGAGTCCAGTTGTCTTTGCTTAAACTTTCGGTGTTCGCGCTTACCGATCATTAGCCTTCGCCGAAACTGCCTTTCCGCCGTTAACGCCGCGGTTGCCATGCCTCGGCGATAGTGCCCGCCTGAACAAGCATGACAACGCCAGGGTGGGCTTCCATGATCGACCGTATCCGTACGCTGCTCGCGCAGCATCCGATGATTCCGCTGGACTTCAGCGCCATCGCCGACGACGAAAATCTCTACGACGCGGGGCTGACCTCCTTCGCCTCGGTGCAGATGATGCTGGCGCTGGAAGAGGAGTTCGACATCGAATTCCCCGAGGCGATGCTGACGCGGCGCACCTTCTCGTCACTCGAAAACGTCGCCGAGGCCGTCTCGCAGCTCACGCGCAAGGCGGCCTGAGACCATGAATGTCGTCAGCAAGATCGAAGCCGGGTCCGAGGCAGCCGACCGGACGCCGGCGGAGCGCATGAAGCGCGTGGCGGAGGTCGCCGCCCAGCATGTCGATACGGTCGACAGGGAAGGCCGCTTTCCGGCCGAAACCATCGAAGCCCTGAAGCGCGAGCGCCTGCTCGGCGTCGCGATCCCGGCCGAACACGGCGGCGAGGGACTCGGCACGATGCAGATCGCCGACCTGATCGTCCAGCTCGCCCAGGCCTGCGGCTCGAGCGCGATGATCTACGCCATGCACCAGATCAAGACGTCGAGCTTCGTCACCCATGGCGGCGCCAGTGACTGGCACCTGGCCTATATGCGCCGCATCGCGGACGAGCAGCTCCTGATGGCCTCCGCCACGACGGAAGCCGGCATCGGCGGCAATCTGCGCAACTCGATCTGCGCGGTCGAGGTGGCGGACGGCCGTTTCGCGCTGACCAAGGAAGCCACCGTCATCTCCTACGGCAACTATGCCGACGCCATCCTCGCCACGGCCCGGCGAGCGCCCGACGCCGCCAGCTCCGACCAGGTGATGGTGGTCATCCCCGCAGACGAAAACCGCACGATCGAGCGCACCTCAGTCTGGGACACGCTCGGCATGCGCGGCACCTGTTCGGACGGATTCCATCTGGTCGCCAAGGGTGACGCGGCGCAGATCTTCCCGAAGCCATTTTCGGAGATCGCGGCGCAGTCGATGCTGGCGTCGTCGCATATCTTCTGGGCGGCGACGTGGTTCGGCATCGCCGCCGATGCCTTCAACCGGGCGCAGGCCTTCGTCAAGGCGGCGGCGCGCAAGCAGACCGACGGTTCCCTGCCGCCGGGCGCGTTGCGGCTCGCAGAGGGCGCGGCGCTGCTGCAGGAGATGAAGGGCCACCTGACCGCCGCCATCCACCGCTTCGATGCGGCGAAGGGCGATGACGACGCGCTCTCCTCGATCGGTTTCGCCGCCGAGATCAACGCGCTCAAGGTCGCAGCCAGCGAGAAGGCGGGCGCCGTGGTGCGCATCGCCATGCTGGTCAACGGCATCCTCGGCTACAAGAACGGCACCCCGTTCTCGGTCGGGCGGCACCTGCGCGACGTGACGTCGGCGCCGGTGATGATCTCCAACGACCGCATCCTTTCCAACACCGCGACGCTCATGCTGATGAGCCGCTTCGACACCGGCCTGGGAGGCTGAGATGGACGCAAAGACTTTCGACGCAAAGAGCCTGCTCGACAATCTGTTCGACAACGGCATCCTGTTCGAGACCGGCGTGGACGGCCTCTACGGCCGCTCCGGCGTCTTCGAGGAGGTGATCGAGCGCTTCGAGAAGCTGGTGACGCGCCTCGGCGCGCCGGACAAGGCGACCCGCATCCATTTCCCGCCGGGCATGAGCCGCGCGACGCTGGAAAAGAGCGGCTACATGAAAAGCTTCCCGCAGCTTGCCGGCTGCGTGCATTCCTTCATGGGCGGCGAGCGTGAGCACGCGCAGCTTCTCGGCATGATGGCGGACGGCGGCGACTGGACCGAATTGCAGAAGGCGACGAACGTCGCGCTGACGCCGGCGGCCTGCTATCCGCTCTATCCGACCGTGGCGGCGCGCGGCCCGGTGCGGCCGGAGGGCGAACTGTTCGAGTTGTCTTCCTACTGCTTCCGCCATGAGCCGTCCAAGGATCCGGCGCGCATGCAGCTTTTCCGTATGCGCGAATTCGTGCGCATCGGCACGGCCGATCAGGTGCGCGCCTTCCGCCAGAGCTGGCTCGATCGCGGCAAGGCGATGATCGAATCGCTCGACCTGCCCTGCGAGGTCGATCTCGCCAACGACCCGTTCTTCGGGCGCGGCGGCAAGATGATGGCCAACAACCAGCGCGACCAGGGGCTGAAGTTCGAGCTGCTGATCCCGGTGACCAGCATCGAGAAGCCGACCGCCTGCCTCTCCTTCAACTATCACCAGGACCATTTCGGCCAGACCTGGGGCCTGCAGTTCGCCGACGGCGAGCTTTGCCATTCGGCCTGCGTCGGCTTCGGGCTGGAGCGCGTGGCGCTGGCGCTGTTCCGCCATCACGGCCCGGACGTCGAGGCATGGCCGGCTTCGGTGCGGGACGTGCTGTGGGGCGATTGAGATGAAGTGCGCCATCGCCGGGCTCGACCCGGCAGCCTATCGCCCGCACCGGCTGCACGATCCGGAACGGCGCTGGCCGCAGACCAATTGTTATGTCGATCTGCTGATCGAGGTGCTGCACGCGACGGGGCACGATCCCGTCGCGGCGCTCGGCTTCACGGTGGCGCAGGATTTCGAGGGCGACCAGTTCACCTTCTTCAAGTTCCCGACGGCCGATCTCCAGCAACTGGCCGGCCTGGACATCCAGGAACTGGCGGTGTTCGACCGGCTGGACGCGCATGTCGCCGCCCAGATCGAGCGCGGCCGGCTGCCGTTGGTCGAGATCGACTCATTCCACCTGCCCGACACGAAGGGCATCACCTACCGCAGCGGCCATTCCAAGACGACGGTCGGCATCAATATGCTCGATCCGGCGTCGCGCCGCATGGCCTACTTCCACAATGACGGCTATTTCGCGCTGGACGGCGAGGATTACGACGGCATCTTCGGCCAATGGGACGGCGTGCCGGCCGGCGGCCTGCCGCTGTTTCCCTATTCCGAATTCGTCAAGTTCGACGCCACGCGCCCGGTCCACGATCCGGTCGCCACGGCGGTGGGGCTGCTTTCGCATCATCTCGGTCGGCGGCCGCAGCGCAATCCGCTGGAGGCCTATGCAGCCGTTTTCGCCAGCCATGCCGAAGCCCTGGCTCTGCGGTCGCCGGACTATTTCCACACCTACGCCTTCAATACGCTCAGGCAGGTCGGCGCGAATTTCGAGTTGCTGGCCAGCCATCTCGAATGGCTGGGCGAGAGTGGTGTCACCGCGCTGGGCGAAGCCGTCGAGGCGGCGGAAGCGATCGCCGAGGGCGCCAAGGTCATGCAGTTCAAGCTGGCGCGCGCCATGGCTCGCCGGCGCTTCGACGGCCTCGCCGACGCAATCGCGCCAATGGCCGGTGCCTGGAAAACTGTGATGGACGTGCTGGACGACCGCATGGCGGGCGTCGCGTCCAGGGCGGCGTAGGCCGCCTCAAGATGCGTCAACATGGGCGCATAAGCGTGGGTGGGTGAATGGACGCCACGGTATCGATGGCCGACAGGGCGGAGCCGCTGGACCGCGGCTGGCGCATGGCCGTCTGCGAGGCCGGCGCGTGGGCGTCCCCGTCGACCCTGGACGGAGATGGCGAATGGCTGGAGGCGGCATGCCCCGGCACGGCGGCCGCGACGCTGGAAGCACATGGCCGCTGGGATCGCAACGATCCGATGCCGCTGCACGACCGCGATGTCTGGTATCGCTGCCGGCTCGACGCCACCGGGCCGGTGCGGCTGGTGTTCGAGGGGCTGGCGACGGTCGCCGAGATCTGGCTGGACGACAGGCTGCTGTTCATCTCGACCTCGATGTTCGAACGCCACGAAGCGAGCGTGACGCTTGCAGGCGGCGAGCAACTGGCGATCGCCTTCCGCAGCCTCGACCGTCATCTGGAAACCGTGACCGGCCAGCGCGCGCGCTGGAAGCCGCGCATGATCGACGACCAGCGGCTGAGGCTGGTGCGCACCACGCTGATCGGCCACATGCCGGGCTGGTGCCCGCGCTTCGACGTCGTCGGCCCGTGGCGGCCGGTGAAGCTGATCCGCGACGGCGGCGGGCAGCGCGTGATCGATGCGCTCCTGCGCGCCGACCTCGACGGGACGGCGGGGCGCCTTTCGGTCGCGGTCACGCTGGCCGAGCCGTGGGAGGGCGGGCCGTCTGCAATCTCGTGCGCCGGCGCAAGCGCCGGCCTGACGGCCGAGACGCCGACGCGACTGAAGGCCGAACTGGACATCGCCGATGTCGCTCCCTGGTGGCCGAACAGCCACGGCGAGCCGGCGCTGCATGACGTGGTTTTGACGCTGGGCGCGGTGCGGACCCGGCTCGGCCGCGTCGGCTTCCGCCGCATCGAGGTGGATCGTGGCGCGGACGGGCGCGATTTCCGGCTGGTGGTCAATGGCGTGCCGGTGTTCTGCCGCGGCGCGGTGTGGACGCCCGCCGATCCGGTGCAGCTGCCGTGTGCGCGCGGCGATATCGAGCGGGATTTGGAGCAGGTCCGGCAGGCCGGCGTCAACATGCTGCGCGTCGGCGGCACGTTCGTCTATGAGGGCGACGCCTTCCACGACCTCTGCGACGAGATGGGCATCCTGGTCTGGCAGGACCTGATGCTGGCCAATTTCGATTATCCGGCGAAGGACGAAGCGTGGCGCGCTTCGCTGGCGCGTGAGGTCGAGGGCCTGCTCGGGCGGCTGCGGCACTCGCCGTCACTGGCCGTGCTGTGCGGCGGTTCGGAAGTGGCGCAGCAGGCGGCGATGATGGGCATGCCCGTGTCGATGGGCGCCACGCCGTGGTTCGATACGGTGGTGCGGCCGGCGGCGCAGGCGGTGCGGCCCGATCTCGTCCTCGTGCCGTCGTCGCCTTCCGGCGGCAGCCTGCCCTTTGCGGCGGATGGTGGGCCGACGCATTATTACGGCGTCGGCGCCTATTGCCGACCGCTGGAGGACGCACGCCGCGCCGAGGTGCGCTGCGCCAGTGAGTGCCTCGCCTTCGCCAACGTGCCGGAGCAGGCGACGCTGGATGCGCATCTGCCGGTTCCGCCGGTGCACGATCCGCGCTGGAAGGCGGGCGTGCCGCGCGATGCCGGGGTGTCGTGGGATTTCGAGGATGTGCGCGAGCACTATTTGGAGGCGCTGTTCGGCGCCGACGCGCGCCGTCTGCGCACGCAGGACCCGGCGCGCTATCTCGACCTGTCGCGCGCGACGACCGCCGAAGTGGTAGAGCGCACGATCGACGAGTGGCGCAGGCCGGGTTCGCCGACTGCCGGTGCGCTGATGTTCTTCTGGAAGGATCTTCGGCTCGGCGCCGGCTGGGGCGCGGTCGATTCCACCGGAAGGCCGAAATCGGTCTGGCATGCGATGAAGCGCGCCTTCGCGCCGCTCAGGCTCATCCTGTCGGACGAGGGCGTCAACGGGCTTGGCGTGCATGTCGTCAACGATACGCCGAACACGGTTGAGGCAACGCTGTCGCTGACCTGCCTGCGCGACGGCGTCACGCCGGTCGTGGCGGCGCGCCAGCCGGTCAGCGTGGCGGCGCATGGCGGTTTGTCGCTGTCGGCCTTCTCGTTGCTCGGCGCCTTCTTCGACGTCTCCTACGCCTATCGCTTCGGGCCGGCGGGGCATGAGGTGAGCGTGGCGCGGCTGGAAGGCGGCGACGGCGAGATTCTGGCTGAGGCTTTCCACGTGCTGCCCGGCGAGATCACGGCGCGGCGCGACATCGGCCTGACGGCAGAGCCGGTGCGCCGCTGGGACGGCTGGCACCTTCGGCTGTCCTGCAAGCGCGCGGCGTACCATGTGTCCGTCCGGGACGACGCGTTCATCCCGGCGGAAAACAATTTCCACCTGATGCCGGGCGTCGAAAAGGAAATCCGCCTTTCCGGCCCGTTGTCGGCGCGGCCTGCCGGCGTGGTGACGGCGCTGAACGGCGACCGCGATGCGGTCTACGAGGCGCGGCAGGTGGAGGAAACGGAAGCCGCGCACGCATTCATTCCTGCGGGGAGCGTGACATGAAGCCCGTCGTCTTCGCCGATACGATCGGCTGGCTGAACGAAGCGGTCGGCAAGCGCGGCGTCGTCATCGCCGGCGCGCATGGCCACGAGGATCTGTGCAGCCGCCGCTTCCTGCGGCTGCTGTCGGACCGGGCGGCCGCGGCGGGCCTGCCGGCCCTGCTGTTCGACTATCCGGGTTGCGGCAACGCCGCCGGCGATCATTCGACTCCGGGCCAGGTTGAGAGCTGGATCGCCGGCATCGGCGCGGCGATCGATCGGCTGAAGCGGGACAGCGGCGTGGCCGATGTCGTGCTCGTCGGCTTCCGGCTGGGCGCGCTGCTGGCGCCTCTGGCCGCCGCAGGGCGCAATGACGTGGCGGGCCTGGCGCTGCTGGCGCCGCCCGCTTCCGGCAAGGTCTATGTGCGCGAGATCACGGCGATGTCGAGGATGATCGACGCACCGCTTGTCAGCGGTGAAACGGGTTTCGTCGACGGGCGCGAGGTCGCCGGTTTCCGCCTGTCGGACGAGACGCTGGCCGACCTGGCGGCGCTGGACCGGCGGCAGTCGATCGCAACCCTGCCGCCGCTGCCGATGCTGGTGGTGACGAACGGCAAGCCGGCGACGCCCGCCGATATCCGTGACGACGGCGCCGGGAACGTGAGCGTCACGGCGTTTCAGGACTATCACCTGCTGATGTGCGACCCGACCGCCAATCGCATCCCGATGGCCGTGCTCGACCGCTGCGCCGGCTGGCTGTCGGGCCTGTCGGTCGCCGGCGCCGGCGAAACCGCGCTCGGCAACGGCCGGCGCGAAGCCCTGTGCGGTCCGCACTACATCGAGGAGCCCGTGGCGATCGGCCCGGCGCCGCTCATCTGCGGGGTCCTGTGCCGGCCGCTCGGCCGCACCGGCGCGGCCGACCCCGTGATCTTCCTCAATGCCGGCGCCGTGCCGCATGTCGGCTGGGCGCGCGGCACGGTGGAGGCGGCGCGCGAACTGGCGGCCGCAGGCGTGGCTTCGCTGCGCATCGACCTGCCGGGACTGGGTCTCAGCGGCGATCCGCAGGAGGAGCGTCTTTTTCTCTACGATATGCGCGCCGGGACCGATATCATCCGCGCGATCGACTGGATGGAGAAGGCCGGGTTCCCGTCGGCCGGCCTCGTCGGCACCTGTTCGGGCGCCTTCCAGGCCTTTCATGCCGCACGCGCGGATCGGCGCGTGCGCAGGCTGACGATGATCAACCCGCTCTGCTTCGCCTGGAACAGTTCCTATGCGCTGGAGCTTGCAGTCTGGAAGGCTTACGGGACCTCCAGGGCCGGCATGGGCAAGAACCGGCAGGCGGATGGCGCGGAGGAAACCGCCGCAGGGCCCGGTGGGGGGTGGAAATCGCTCGCGGCGCGGGGCGCCAGAGCGCTGGTTCGGCGCGCACTGGAGGCCGTAAAGTCGGCGCTGTCGCTGCCCAATCCGGTGTCTCTTTCCGGTCGTGGCAGGGTGGAACGCTGGATGCGCGACCTGTGCGGCCGCGGCGTGCTTGTGCTCATGGTGACGTCGGAGGGCGATCTGAGCCTCGAGGAAATCGCCCGCCATTTCGGCCCGGACGGCGCGCGGCTGATCGCGGTGCCCGGCGTAACGCGGGTCATGCTGCCCGATGCGGATCATACGCTCACGTCCCATCATGCCAGGCGCACCGTCATCGCGCGGATGATCGAGCATGGCGGCGGGAGGGGAGGCGCGGCTCGTCACGGCGCGGCGCGGGCGACGGCAAGGCCGTCGCTGCTTGCCTCGTGATCGGTTCGCCGTCGGCGGGACGGGCGATTCGCCCGCCGTTCCGTGGCCAGTCCGCCGACGTCCGAGGCCGAAAATGATTGCACCAGCGGATTTTTTACAAGCGCGACGCGAGAATATGCGCTAAGGCCTGCCTCGGTCGGACCAGCGCCATTATGGAAGTGCCCCGCCGATCGCCGCCGGGGCCGATTTCATGACAGACGAATCCCAGACTTCATCCGATAGCCGTTTCACCGCCTTCCGCCATCGCCCGTTCCTCAACTACTGGGCGTCGCGGTTCCTCATCACGTTCGCGGCGCAGATCGTCTCCGTGGCGGTCGGCTGGCAGATGTACGACCTGACCCGCGATCCGTTCGATCTCGGTCTCGTCGGCATCGTCCAGTTCCTGCCGTCATTGCTGCTTGTGCTGGTCACCGGCGTCGTCGCCGACCGTTTCGGCAGGCGTCTGGTGATGTGGCTCGCCACCCTGCTCGAGGCGCTGTGCGCGCTGGCGCTGCTGGTGCTGACGCTGCACGGGCTCGCCAGCCCCTTGCCCATCTTCGCCGTGCTGGGCGTGTTCGGCATCGCGCGCGCCTTCTTCGGCCCGGCCTCGTCCTCGCTGGTCGCCAATCTGGTGCCGCCGGAGGATTTCGCCAACGCCATCGCCTGGAACTCGTCCGCCTGGCAGACCGCGACGATCGTCGGGCCGGTCGCCGGCGGTCTGCTCTACGGCCTGTCGTCCGAGGTCGCCTACGGCATAGCAGCGGCGCTCATGCTGGGCGCGACGCTGCTCATCTTCGCCATTCCGCAGCCGAAACAACGCACCGGAACCGACCGGCCGACGCTGGAAACGCTGTTCGCCGGCTTCCGCTACATCTGGAGCGAGAAGATCGTGCTCGGCGCGATCTCGCTCGACCTGTTCGCGGTGCTGCTGTCAGGCGCCACGGCACTGCTGCCGGTCTATGCGCGCGACATACTGGTGCTCGGCCCCTGGGGGCTCGGCATGCTGCGCTCGGCGCCGGGCGTCGGTGCGATCTGCGTGGCGCTGTGGCTCGCCGGGCATCCGATCCGCGACCATGCCGGCATCCTCATGCTCGTCGCCGTCGTATTGTGGGGCGCGCTGACGATCGTCTTCGGCGTCTCGGCCATTCCGTGGCTGTCGATCGTCATGCTGGCGCTGATGGGCGCCGCCGACATGATCAGCGTCTATGTGCGCGAAACCCTGATCCAGCTGTGGACGCCGGATGCCGTGCGTGGTCGCGTCAATGCGGTCAACCAGGTGTTCGTCGGCGCCTCCAACGAGGTCGGCGAGTTCCGCGCCGGCACCATGGCGGCATTGATCGGCACCGTGCCGGCGGTGGTGGTGGGCGGCGTCGGCGCGGTCTGCGTCGCCGGCTTATGGGCGGTGCTGTTCCCGCACCTGCGCAAGGTGCGGCACCTGAACGGCCGCGTCTGACCACGCCGCTTCCGGCCTGCCGAAAACGGCGGCGAGAAACTCGCTCAGCCATCGCTTCAGGTGCATGTCCCAGATCAGCCGGCCGCCGAGATGGTCGCGGCCGGGCTGCGCGCCCGGCAGCTCGAAGCGGTGCGCGCCCCGCACCACCCAGCGGTGCATCATCACCCGCGTCAGTTCCGCATGGAACTGGATGCCCCAGGTATTGTCGCCGTAGCGGAACGCCTGGTTCGGATAGGTTTCCGAAGTGGCCAGCAGGGTCGCGTCGCGCGGCAGCGAAAAGCCCTCGCGGTGGAACTGGTAGACCATCTCCGGCCAGTGCATGAGCTTGCGGCCTTCCTCGGTCGCCTTGAGCGGATACCAGCCGATCTCGACCAGCCCCTCGCCATGCCCCTCGACCTTGCCGCCGAGATGGTTCACCAGCATCTGGGCGCCCAGGCAGATGCCGAGGAACGGCCGGTTCTCCTTCAGCGGCACCGCCAGCCAGTCGGTCTCGCGCCGCACGAACTCCTCCTCGTCGTTGGCGCTCATCGGGCCGCCGAACATTACCGCACCGGCATGGTCGTCCAGCGTATCCGGCAGGGCGTCGCCAAGAGGTGGGCGCCTGATGTCGAGCGCGAACCCTTCCTCGACCAAAAGCTGGCCGACGCGACCGGGACTGGAGTTTTCCTGGTGCAGGACGACGAGAATCTTCGGCTTCTGATTCGAGGACATATGAAAAAAAGTAGACGGCCTATTCGTCGTCCGCAACGCCGCGCGCGCCGGGAGCATGGGAGGCGGCGAGCAGGCGCGCCTCGACGCGGTCGCGGCGCTCGACGCCGATCAGCTCCGCCACGCGCCAGACGACGTTGTCTTCCATCTCGTTGAGCTCGCCGTCGGCGTAGACGATCTCCCACATCAGGCCGATGAAGGCCTTGCGGGCATCGGCGTCGAGATGGCGCTTGAGCACGCTGGTGAAGGCGTAGAGATCGATCGCCTCGTTGTCGGCCTTCTCGCCGGCCTGCGCCAATTGCTCCAGATCGGCGCCCGACACGCCGTAGGTCTCGCCGAGGATGGCCTTGAAGCGCTCCCATTCCGCGTCCTGGCGGACGCCGTCGGCATTCATGACATGGTAGAGCAGCGCGGATGCCGCAACGCGCGGGTCGTCGTCGCCGGAGCGGTGCGCCGGGCCGCCGGCAGGCAGGTCCTTGAGGAAGGAGAGAACGCGGTCGAACATAGAGGCTGCTTCCGGTTTCAGGGGGATCGTCCCGTAGAGGCGTCAGAAAAGACGGAAACGGCGCGGCGTCGTTTCGGTTTCCTCATCCTGCGGCTCGACGCCGGGATCGTCGGGCAGGGGCGGGCGCTTGTCCGTTTCGTCCGCCAGGTCTTCGACCGGAAGATCGAGGGGCACGGAGTCCGCAGCTTTTTCGGAAGCGGGGGCGGTGACCGCGTCGGCCTCGACGATTTTCGCCGGCGTGTCGGCGTCGGCCTGTCCCGCCACGACGATAGGAGCTGGGGGCCGCGTGTCGGGCTTCTTCGAGCCGGAAACAATGGTTTCGGTCGTTTCGCCGCTGCGGATGTCCGGCGCCGGGCCGGGCAAGGCCGGCTTCGCCGGCTCGTCGCCGTCCCCGGCGTTTTCGATCAGGTTGCCGACACGCTCCACCGGCGCGCGCCATTCGAAGGCGTCCAGCCGTCCGGTGACGGGCGAGGTCGGCGCCCAGCGCTCGGAGACGACGCCGTCCGCCACCCAGGCCGGGTCGCGCGGCGCGCGCACCGCCTTCGACAGAAGCTGGCGGACCTTGCCCTCATCGCCGCTGTCGGCCTCCTCGATGTCGGCGAGCAGGAGATAGGCGCCCTCGCGGCGGTCCATGCGGATCGCCGCCTCGGCCTCGCGGCGAGCCAGCGCGAAATCATGCGCGTCGAGCGCCGCGCGCGCCACCGCCAGCGAGGATTCGGCGTGGTTCTTCTTCATGTCCTGCAGCTTGCGGGCGCGCGCCAGCCGGTCGAGCACGGCGTCGCCCGGCCGGGCATGAACATAAAGCTCGGCGATCTCGGGATGCGGTTCGGCCCGCCATGCCGTTTCGAGGATCTTGGCGCCCTTACGCACATCGTTGTTGTCGAACAGGGCCTTCGCTGCGACAACCGCGGCCGGCGCGAAATCCGGTTCGAGCCTGTTGGCTTCGAGCGCTGCCGCGCGGGCGCCACTTGGATCGGTCCGGCCGAGCGCCTCGGCCTTGGCGGTCAAAAGCACGGCGCGGCGCCGGTTCGCGATCGGGCGCTCGATCTGCTTTGTCGATTTCTGCGCTTCGACGAGCTTCAGTGCTCCGTCCCAGTCTCCGCGCTCCGCCAGTTCGTCGATGGTCGAATCGGCGGCCCAGGCAAGCTGGGGCGCGGCGGCGGCCGCGCGGCCGGCATAGTGGCGGGCGGCATTGCGGTCGCCGAGCCGCTCGGCCTCAAGATAGAGACCGCGCAGGCCGAGCAGCCGCATCTCGGGATCGTCGAGCATGGCCTCGAACTTGGCGCGCGCCGTCTCGTGGTCGCCCTCCAGCAGCGAGGCCTGGGCGTCGAGCAGATTGATCAGCGGCTCTTGGTCGGAGCTGATCAGCTTGGCGGCCTCCTTGCTCTTCCGGCGCGCCAGCGCCGCGTCGCCGGCGCCGGCGGCGATCATGCCGGTCGATAGCGCCTGATAGCCGCGATCGCGCCGGCGTGTCCGGAAATGGCGGGCGATGGCGTAGGGGCTGTTCCAGATCGACTTGACCAGCCACCAGACGATCATCACGGCGGCGACGACCGCCACAACGGCGACGGCGGCCACCATGAGGCTGACCTCGTACTGGTAGCCGCTGAAGGTGACGACCATGTCACCCGGCCGGTCGGCCAGCCAGGAGAAGCCGAGGCCGAGGGCGAAGACGACGAGGAGGAAGAGCAGGATGCGGATCATGTCGTCCTCAAGCCTTCATCGCGCCGGAGATCAGCGCATCGATCCGGGACTCGACATCGAGCCGCGCCTTGAGTTTTTCGGCGAAACCGGCGCCGGCCGCTTTCACCGCATCCGGAAGCGTGTCGTATTCGGCCAGCGCCCTGGTGTAATCGCCCTGCTTGACGGCCGCTTCCATGCGCGCCACCGTTTCGGGAACGCCCTTGCCTTCGACAGCGCCGATCGGGCGCACCTTGACCAGCGATTCGGCGCTGGAGAGCAGGCGCTGGAACACCCCCGCATTGGCGTCCACCGGCTCGGCGGCCGCCACCATCTCGTTCGCCGCCGCGCTCATCTGTCCGGCGATGTCCGTGCGCGTCGGCACGCCCTTGTCGGCATAGGGACGCAGGGCGGCGATTTCGGGCGCTTCGGGCGTGATGGCCGCGAAAGTGTCGAGTTCGGCAGCGAAAGGACCGCCGCGATCGAGCGCCGACTTGAGCGCCGAAGCGGCGATGGCCAGCGCGATCTTGGGTTGCGATGCCTGCGCCTCGACCTTGGCCGAAAGCTGCGAGACCGATTGTTCGAGCGCCGACAGCTTGCTCTCCTGCGCGGTCGAGGCCGTGCCGGCGGCCTTCACCAGCGCGTCCAGCGCGGCAAGCTTTTCGTTGACGGGGCCGAGATCGGCGGTGGCGCCCGCGCCGTTCCGGCTGGCAGCTTCGACCGCCTTTTCAAGGTCCGCGACCTTGTCAGAGAGCGCCGATACGGTCTGGTTGTCACCGCCGGACCCGCCGGACCCACTCGCCGATTGCAGTGCGGCGACATCCGTCTTCACCTGGTCGAGGGCGGTCGACAGATTGTCGACCTTCATGCCGAGGCCGCCGTCGCCGGCATTCTTCAGCGCGGTGATCTGGCCGCGCAGATCGGCGATCTGGTCGTTGAAGCCGGTGGTATTCGTGGCGACGGCGCCCGGCGCGCCGATCACGCCGGCATATTGCAGCACGCCCGCGCCCGCCAGCGCGATGACGCCGCCGATCAGGCCGGCAGCGACGGCGCCGAGACCGCCGCCCCTGCGTGCGGCCGGCGGCGGCATGGGCTCTGCGTCGCCGGTTTCGTGGGTCTCGCTGCTGCTTGCGGTGGAATCGCTTTCAAGCCCGCTGGACACGGCGGAAGCCGGCGGCGCGTCATCGAAACCGTATCCGGGGGCATGCGGCGAAGCCGTATCCGGGGAGGCATCGTCGACAGCCCTCCTGTCCTGCGCCTCTTCATGTTCTGCGGCGACGCGCGCGGCTTCGTCGTGCTCCCAGGGCTCGAAATCTGCCTCTTCGGCGCGCATGGCTTCCTGCGCGGGAGAATCCTCCACCGCCTCCGGCGGTTGCTTCCCGGTCTCGGCAGTTGCCTCGGTCGAAGCCTGCGCATCAGACGAAGCCTGCGCCTGTGCGCCGGTCTCGTCGATGCGCGAGACCTCGCCGGGCTCCAGTTCGATGGTCACCGGATCCCGGCGGTTCTTCGAATGCCGCGTCTTCGGCGTCTTGACCATGCTTGGCTCCGCTTCTCGTCCCGGCCGCCGATGGAAGGCGCCGGGCTCGGGTCGTTCAGGGGCTTCCTAGGCAATAGCACACCACCAAGCTGTGAAAAGGGGCGGAGTGATGGCGCGGGCTATTCGCCTTCTTGCGCGCCCCTGCGCAGCAGCGCCAGCAGGTCGTCCTCGTCCGGGCGTGACGGCGTGACGGCGGCAGGGCCGAAAGCCGCGCCGATCCGCTCCGAAAGCGCAAGGATACGGGCGTTTTCGAACAGACCGGCGAGCGCAGGCCTTGCGAGAAGGCCGCGTGCGGCCTCGGCGGCCTTGACGGAATAGAGCAGCACCGCGTCGACCGGGCCGCTGGAAAGCCGGGTGCGGACCTTTTCATCGGAATAAACGACGGCGAGGGTGTCGTAGGTCTCGATCGGGTAAACCGTCGCGCCTGCCCTTGAAAGACAATCCTCGAAGCCGGGGAACCGCATCCGCCCGCACAGATAGGCGAGCTTCCGGCCGGTTAGTTCCGCCGCGATCAACCGGGCGAGGCCGGCTGCGTCGCCCGGCCCTTGGGTTACGGCATGAAAGCCTGCCTCGCGCGCGGCGTCGGCGGTCCTTTTCCCGACCGCGTGGCAGGGCAGGGCTGCGAGTCGTCCGATCAAGGCGGGCGGCGCGTGGCGCAGCGCGTTGGCGCTGGTGACGGCGACCGCATCGAATTTCACGGCGTCGAGATCGACGGGAAGCGGGTTTGTCTGCGACAGCGGCAGGACGACGGCGTCATGGCCAAGGGCGCGAAGCCGCGCGGCGGTTCGGGCCGCGCCCGGTTCGGGCCGCGTCACCAGTACGCGCACTCAGCGCCACCCCTCGAAGAATTCCTCCCCGGCCCTGGCGCGGATATCGGCGCCGGCCCTTGCGCCGATCGCGGCGGCGTCGGCGGCTGCGCCCGAATCCGCGATCGCATGCGTCTTCGTCCCGTCCGGTGTCAGGATCAGTCCGCTGAAGGTCAGGGCTTCGCCGGTGATCGACGCATAGCCGGCGATCGGGGTGCGGCAGGACCCGTCGAGCGCCGCCAGGAAGGCGCGCTCGCAGGCCAGCGCCCGACCGGTCGCGGTGTCGTGGATCGGCGCCAGCAGGCGCTCCGTCGCGGTGTCGCCGATCCGGGATTCGATGGCGATCGCGCCCTGGCCGGGACAGGGCGGAAAGGCGTCGAGCGGCATGATGTCGGTGGCGACGTGCCGCAGGCCGACGCGCTTCAATCCGGCCAGCGCCAGAATGGTGCCGTCGGCGACGCCTTCCTCCAGCTTGCGCAGCCTCGTCTGCACATTGCCGCGGAACAGCATCACGTCGAGATCGGGGCGCATGCGCCGGATCAGCGCCTGCCGCCGAAGCGACGAGGAGCCCACCCGCGCGCCGTGCGGCAGGTCGGCGATGCGCGCCGCCGCCTTGCCGATGAAGGCGTCGCGCGCATCCTCGCGCGGCAGGAAGGCGGAGAGTTCCAGTCCATCCGGCAGCACGGTCGGCATGTCCTTGGAGGAATGGACCGCGATGTCGATGCGGCGGTCGAGCAGCGCTTCCTCTATCTCCTTGGTGAACAGGCCCTTGCCGCCGGCATCCGCCAGCGCCCGATCCTGGATGCGGTCGCCGCTGGTCGTGATGACGACGATCTCGAAGGCCGCTTCCGGCAGGCCGTGCGCGGCCATCAGCCGGGCGCGCGCCTCGTGCGCTTGCGCCAGCGCCAGCGGGCTGCCGCGCGTTCCGATCCTCAATTCTGTTCGCATGGGCCTGTTTGCATGGCGTGCGGTCCGTGATAACCCCGATTTGCTCCGGCACACTCCTATCGGGGAACGGAACACCGGGCAACAATCGAGGTTTGCGGCGATTTGATCCGGGTCCTGGGCATCGAGACGAGTTGCGACGAGACGGCGGCTTCGGTCGTCGGCCTCGACGCGGACGGCCCGCACGTCCTCTCGCCGCGCATTCTTTCCAATGTCGTGTTGTCCCAGATCGCCGAGCACGCGGCTTTCGGCGGCGTCGTGCCGGAGATCGCGGCGCGGGCCCATGTCGAGGCGCTGGACGGCATTGTCGAGGCCGCGCTCGCCGATGCGGGGACCGATCTCTCGGAGATCGACGCGGTGGCTGCGACCGCCGGCCCCGGCCTCGTCGGCGGGCTGATCGTCGGGCTGATGACGGCCAAGGCGATCGCTGCGGCGGCGGACAAGCCGCTCATCGCGATCAATCATCTGGAAGGCCATGCGCTGACGGCGCGGCTGACGGACGGGCTGGAGTTCCCCTATCTGCTGCTGCTGGTGTCGGGCGGGCATACGCAGATCGTGCGCGTCGCCGGCGTCGGCGACTACCAGCGCTGGGCGACCACTATCGACGATGCGCTCGGCGAGGCCTTCGACAAGACCGCCAAGATGCTCGGCCTTCCCTATCCCGGTGGGCCGAACGTGGAGAAGGCGGCCATGAGCGGTGATGCCGCGCGCTTCGCCTTCCCGCGCCCCATGAAGGGGGCGCAGCAACCGGATTTCTCCTTCTCCGGTTTGAAGACGGCCGTGCGGCAGGCCGCCAGCGCCATCGCGCCGCTGTCGGAACAGGATGTCGCCGACATCTGTGCGTCTTTCCAGGCGGCGGTGGCCGATGCGCTGGCGGACCGGGTTCAGCGGGCGCTGGCGCGGTTCCGCGCCGAATATCCCGATATAAGCGAGCCGGCGCTGGTCGTGGCCGGCGGCGTCGCCGCCAACCGCATGGTCAAGGGCACGCTGGAAGACCTTTGCCGGGAAGCGGGCTTCCGCTTCGTCGCGCCGCCCCTGAAGCTTTGCACCGACAACGCCGCGATGATCGCTTGGGCGGGCGTCGAGCGCATCCGCGCCGGGCTGGCCGACGAGGAAGACGGGTTCGCTTTCGTGCCGCGCTCGCGCTGGCCGCTGGACGGCCTGTCGGCGCCAATCGTCGGCTCCGGCCGCAGGGGCGCCAAGGCATGAGCGCAGTTTCCGGTTTTCGCGTCGCGGTGCTGGGCGGCGGCGCCTGGGGGACGGCGCTGGCGCTCGCCATGCTGCGGGCCGGCCATGCGGTCAGCCTGTGGGCGCGCGACGCCGATCTGGTCGAGGCGATCGCGCGCGGCGAGAACCCGCGCTACCTGCCCGGCATTAAGCTCGAAAACGGAATTTCAGCGACCACGGACATCGCAGAGGCGCTTGCCGGCGCGGATTGCGTGCTGGCCGCCACGCCGGCGCAGTCGCTGCGCGCTGTGCTCGCTGTCGCCGGACCGCATGTGCCTGCCGGCGTCCCGCTGGTTCTCTGCGCCAAGGGCATCGAGCGCGCCACCGGCGACCTGCTTTCGGCGATCGTGGAGGAGGCGCTGCCCGGCAACGCGGTTGCAGCCCTTTCGGGGCCGAGCTTCGCGACCGACGTGGCGCGCGGCCTGCCGACCGCCGTCGTCATCGCGGCCCGCGAAGAGGGGCTGGCCGCCGATCTGGCGCAACGGTTCTCGGTCGCCAACCTGCGCTGCTATTCCAGCGATGACCTGACCGGCGTGGAGATCGGCGGCGCGCTCAAGAACGTTTTCGCCATTGCCGCCGGCGCCGTCACCGGGGCTGGCCTCGGTGCCAGCGCGCAGGCGGCGATGGTGACGCGCGGCTTCGTCGAGTTGCGCCGCATCGGCGCCGCCTTCGGGGCGCGCCCGGAGACGCTGATGGGACTTTCCGGCCTTGGCGACCTTCTGCTCACCTGCTCGTCGGCGCAGTCGCGCAACTTCGCCTACGGGCTGGCGCTCGGGCGCGGCGAGGTGCTGGCCGGCCTGCCGCTCGCCGAGGGCGTCCCGACGGCGGCGATCGCCGCGCGCCTGGCCGCCGAAAACGGCATCGACGCACCGATCATCGCGGCGGTCGCAGCCATACTGGACGGGCAGCTTTCCATCGGCGAGGCCGTCTCGGCGCTGATGACCCGCCCTCTGAAAACCGAATCCGAAGCCTGAGAGGACACCATGCTTTTCGCCATCATCTGCAAGGACAAGCCCGGCGCGCTGCAACTGCGCATGGACACGCGGCCCGAGCACGTCGCCCATCTCGAAAAGCTGAACGGCGAGAAGAAACTGGCCTTCGCCGGCCCGTTCCTCGACGCCGACGGCAAGCCGGACGGCAGCCTGGTGGTGGTGGACGCCGCCGACAGAGCGGGCGCGGAAGCGCTTGCCGCCGCCGATCCCTATGCCAGGGCGGGGCTTTTCGCGAGCGTCGAGGTCCGCCCCTGGACCTGGACGTTCAACAAGCCGGCCGACGCCTGACCGGCCGGATTGCGGGACGATGCGATGAACTACTGGCTGTTCAAGTCCGAGCCGTTCAAATTCTCCTTCGAGCAGTTGAAGGCGCTTGGCAGGAAGGGCACGCAATGGGACGGCGTGCGCAACTATGCGGCGCGCAACAACATGAAGGCCATGAAGGTCGGCGACCTCGGCTTCTTCTACCATTCCAACGAGGGACTCGACATCGTCGGCATCGCGGAGGTCTGCGCCGAGGCGCATCACGATACGACCACCGACGACCTACGCTGGGAATGCGTCGACATCCGCGCCGTACGGGACGTGCCGAAGCCGCCGACGCTGGCCGACGTCAAGGCCAATCCGAAGCTGGAGGAGATGGCGCTGGTCCGGCTCGGCCGCCTTTCGGTGCAGTCGGTGACCCGGCGGGAATGGGAGGAAGTCTGCCGCATGGGCGGGGTCGACCCGGTTCCGTGACGCTGACGCCCGCGAGCGCCGAACGCTTCATCCTCGACAATACGGCGCCGATGGCGCCGCCGCATGTGCCCGAGATCACCCTCAGGCTGGCGGACGAGGCGCATGAATTGTGGCATCGCACCGAGGAGGAACTGGCCGAAATCGGCCTGCCGCCGCCCTTCTGGGCTTTTGCATGGGCCGGCGGACAGGGGCTGGCGCGCCATGTCCTCGATCATCCAGAAACCGTGCGAGGCAGGCGTGTGCTCGATTTCGCCTCCGGGTCGGGCCTTGTGGCGATCGCCGCCGCCCTGGCGGGCGCATGCGACGTGACCGGAGCCGACATCGATCCGTTCTGCGCCGCCGCCGTGCACCTCAACGCGCAGGCCAACGGCGTGACGGTCGGTTTTACCGCGGACGACCTGATCGGTCGCGACGACGGCTGGGACGTGGTCCTCGCCGGCGACGTCTTCTATGACAGGCCGTTCGCGCAGCGGCTTGCGCCGTGGTTCGGCGCGCTGAGGGCGCGCGGCGCCGACGTGCTGATCGGCGATCCGGGCCGCGCCTATCTGCCGAAATCCGGGCTGGAAAAACTGGCGGTCTACGAGGTGCCGGTGACGCGGGCGTTGGAGGATTCGGAGGTCAAGCGGACGACGGTGTGGCGGCTCGGCTGAGCGGTGCTGCCTTCATGCCGTGCAATCCATCCAGAACGGCCTTGCACGGGGGCGTTGTTCGGGTGCATCTGTCGGCCAGCCGCAAGCGTGGATGAAACGGGAGGACGACGATGCTGAAGGGAATCGATCCGCTGCTCAACGCGGATGTGTTGCAGGCGCTTGCCGCGATGGGGCATGGCGACGACCTGATCATCGCCGACGCCAATTTCCCGGCCGACGCGATCGGACGCGAGACGACGATCGGCAGGCCGCTGCGCATCGACGCGCCGTCCGGCGCGGTGGCGCGGGCGGTGCTGTCGCTCTATCCGCTCGACAGCTTCGTGAACGACGCCGCCGCGCGCATGGAGATCGTCGGCAATCCGGGCGAGATCGCGCCCGTTCAGGCCGAGGTGCAGGCCGAGATCGATGCGGCGGAAGGCAGGCCGTGGCCGATGATCGGCATCGAGCGCTACGCCTTCTACGAGCGCGCGAAGAAAGCCTATTGCGTGATCCAGACGGGCGAGTTGCGGGTCTATGGCTGCTTCGCGCTGCGCAAGGGCGTCATCGCGCCGAAGGCCGGCTGAGCGCGGAATCGCGCCTCACCCGGCAATTCTTCCGCCCCGCAGGGGGTGCGGCGCGCCGGTGGTGGAGGGAAAGCTGATCGGCAGGCCGCGCAGCGTGCGCACGGCCAGGAAAGCGAAGCATTCGGCCTCCACGGCGTCGCCGCGCCAGCCGATCGTGTCCGCCGAGACCGCGGTAACGCCAGCGCGGCGCTCGATCATCGCCATCAGGGTCGGATTGTGCCGTCCGCCGCCGCTGACGAACAACCGAGTCGGGCGCGTGGGCAGCAGGTCGAGGGCCTTGCCGACGGCGGCCGCGGTGAAGGCGGTCAGCGTGGCGGCGCCGTCTGCGTCGCTCAAGCCGTCCGCCATGGCCGCGGTGAAAGAGAAGCGGTCGAGCGACTTCGGATAGGGCGCGACGAGATAGGGGTGGTCGAGCAGCCGGGCCAGCCGCTCCTCGTCCACCGTGCCGGAGGCGGCGAGCGCGCCGTTGCGGTCCATCTCGCCCAGGCCGCGCGCCCTGACGAAATCGTTGATCGGCGCGTTGGCCGGGCCGGTGTCGAAGGCGACGATGTCGGTGGCGCCGTCCCACCAGCTTATGTTGCCGACGCCGCCGAGGTTCAGGATCGCGGTGCCGCCGTCGGCGCCGGACGCCCCCAGCAACGCCGCGTGATAGGCCGCCGCCAGCGGCGCGCCCTGTCCGCCGGCGCGGATGTCGGCGGTGCGGAAATCCCAGACCACCTTCACGCCGAGCAGATCGTGCATCAGCGCGCCGTCGCCGAGCTGGCGGGTGTCGCCGACGTGGCCGGCGGTCGGGGGACGGTGCAGCACGGTCTGGCCGTGGAAGCCGACCACGCCGATATCGGCCATGGCCATGCCGCTGTCTTCCACAACGTCCCTTACCGCCGCCGACTGGGCGCGCGTCAACGCCTCTTCCGCCTTCGCGAAGATGGCGGGTTCGGGGCCGTCGAAATCCCACGTCAGAGCTTCCTGCTGCGCCTGGCGCAGCATCTCGGTGATTTCGGGCGGGTAGGGCGCCAGTGCGTAGGGGCCGAATTCCTCTATCTTCTCCCCGTCGGTCCTGAGCATGGCCACGTCGATGTTGCCGTCGAGAACGGTGCCGGTCATCAGGCCGACGGCCCATATCGGGTTCATTGTGCGGTTTCCTCGTCGAAATACGGTTTACCGTCCGGTCACGCCTGCGTTCCCGCCGCCTCGGCCAGCAGCCAGTCGCGGAAGGCGGCGATTCGCCGATCGTCGGCGTTGCGCGCGGGATAGACCAGATAATAGGCGAAGTCGCGTCCGACCGTGATGCCGAGCTCGAAGGGCCGGACGAGACGCCCCTCGGCGATGTCGCCGGCCACCACGGTCAGTTCGGCGAGCGCCACGGCGTTGCCGTCGAGCGCGGCCTGCACGGCGTCGGTGCCGGTGCCGAAGACGACGACGCGGCTGTCGTCGAAATCGTCGACGCCGGCGGCGGCCATCCACATGCGCCAATTCGGCCACGTCACGCCGCGCCGCGCCCATTCGATATGCGCGAGCGTGTGGGCGAACAGGTCGCGCGGTTCCCTGAGAGGCGGCCCGGACGCCAAAAGCTTCGGGCTGCAGACCGGGACGATGACATTGTCGAACAGACGGTGGCTGGCGAGGCCGGGATATTTGCCGGCGCCGAAACGGATGGCGACGTCGATGTCGTCGGCGTCGAAGTCGCGCACCTCGTAGCTGATGTCGAAGCGCAGCTCGACGTCGGGATCGGCCTTGCGGAACGATTCGACGCGCCGCATCAGCCAGCGTGTCGCGATCTGGGGATCGACCGAGACCTTCAACTGCTCGGCATTGCGGGCGGTCTTCCGCGCCCGGGTGGCCGCACGCGCCAGCAGGTCGAGGGCCTCGCCGGCGGCCTCCGCCATCAGGGCGCCGGCCTCGGTCAGGCGCATGGCGCGGCTGGTGCGCGTGAACAGCGTGAGCCCGAGCTGGTCCTCGATCTCCTTGATCTGGTGGCTGACGGCGGCCGCCGTCAGGCCGAGTTCGTCGGCGGCGCGGGTGAAGTTGAGATGGCGGGCGGCCGCTTCCAGCGTGCGCAGGGCACGTGTGCCGGGCAGAAGGCGGAACATCTTCAAATTCCGTTTGACGATCGACCAAAAACTACTCGTTTCCCCTTTTGATTTCAATGTCGGACAATCCAGGCATGAAATGAACATCAAGCCGGATTTGCCGTCCGGGAAAGGATGAAACCATGTCCGATTTTGCTCTGAAACCCGTCGTTCCGCACCATTCGGCGCTCCGTATCGTCATCGACTGGCTGAAGCAGGCGAAGGTCGCGGCCAGCCTTCCCGGTCTGGAGACGACGTCACCGCCGGACCCGCTCGTTTCCGATCTCGGTCTCGACGGGAAAGACATCGTCCGCAAGGTCGATCGCGGCGCGGTGGAAATCGGCCTGCTCAGCCTGGGCTGGCAGCCGTCCGGGACGCCGCCGCGCCGCTGACGCGTCGGCGGCCGGTCCGTCTTCGCGTGGAGATCAGCGGATCACCTTGAGGACGGTGGCGCTGGAAAGATGCGGCAGCAGGCGCGCCATGGTGCGCGCCGTCACCGCCACGCAGCCCTGCGTCGGCGTGAAGCCGTCGCGGGCCAGATGAAAGAAGATCGCGCTGCCGCAGCCGCGGCGGCGCGGCACGATGTTCCAGCCGAGCACCAGGCAGGCGTCGTAGAGCCGGTCGTCGCGCTTCATGCGCTCGTGGCTGGCGCCGTAGGGGATGCGCACCGGGCGGTTGTAGTTGCGGTCGGCTGGCACCTCGCACCATCCGAGATCCTCGCCGATCGACCGCATCGCCAGGCGGGTTCTCCTTGCGCCGGCAAAATGGTCGTGGCGGAAATAGCCGGACAGGATGCGCATGGCCGCAAGGGGCGTGGCGCCGTCGCCTTCGCGCTTGTTGGCCGAGATGCCGCCGTGGCCGAGCGCGCAGGGAAACACCAGCGGCCCCGCCCTCAGAAGCCCCTGCGTGGGGTGCCCGGGCCGGGCATGGACGACGAGCGTTCGCAGCGGCGCCGGCAAAATTCGCTCTTTCCCCTTGTTTCCGCCTTTTTTCTTGTATGATCGTGCCACGGAACAAATCACTGTGATCGGCTGTTGCTGCGGCCAGCTTCCGCATAAATGTTCGGCCGTCAACAGTGCCGTGTCTTATTTTTTGATTGCGAAACAACGGATTGACCAATGACTTCACGCACCATTCTCATCGTCGACGATGACGAGGACCTGCGCACCACGCTGGTCGAGCAATTGTCGCTCTACGAGGAATTCACGGTCCTGCAGGAAACGACGGCGGCCAAGGGAATAGCGACGGCGCGGGCCGGCATGGTGGACCTGCTCATCATGGATGTCGGCCTGCCCGACATGGATGGCCGTGAGGCGGTCAAGCTGCTGCGCAAGGGCGGCTACAAGGCGCCGATCATCATGCTGACCGGCCACGACACCGATTCCGACACGATCCTGGGGCTGGAAGCGGGCGCCAACGACTATGTGACCAAGCCGTTCCGCTTCGCCGTGCTGCTTGCCCGCATCCGCGCACAGCTTCGCCAGCACGAACAGAGCGAGGACGCGACCTTCGTCATCGGCCCCTACACCTTCAAGCCGAGCCAGAAGCTGCTTCTCGACCAGCGCGGCGGCAAGGTACGGCTAACGGAGAAGGAGGCGTCGATCATCAAGTATCTCTACCGCGCCGAACAGAAGGTGGTCACCCGCGACGTGCTGCTGGAAGAGGTGTGGGGATACAATTCCGGCGTCACCACGCATACGCTCGAAACCCATGTCTACCGGCTGCGGCAGAAGATCGAGCGCGATCCCTCCAATGCCGAGATCCTGGTGACCGAAAGCGGCGGCTACAGGCTCGTGCCCTGATTTTTCGGCAGGGCCTGTCATTGACGTTGTCTTGTTAAACTTTTTACTGGCCTAATTGCGTCCGGGGCAGGGGTCGCGCGAGGAGGGAACGACCTGACGGTCCGGGGACTTGACTGATGGCGCTGGACGACGATGTCCGCATCCTGTCCGGCGTGGAGCTGTTCGAGGGCTTCACGCCCGAACAGCTGCGTTTGCTTGCCTTCGGCGCGGAGACGACCAATCTCCCCGCCGAGCGCAAACTCTATCGCGAGGACGACGAAGCTGATTCGGCCTATGTCGTGGTCAGCGGCCGGATCGTCCTCTATCGCGAGGCCGAGGGCCGAGACGCGTCCGTCGGGCACGCGGGACCGGGCGCGATCCTGGGCGAACTGGCGCTGATCGCCGACACCCGCCGGATGACCAGTGCTTCCGCCGAGACCGATTCGCAGGTGCTGCGGCTGAACCGCAGGATGTTCCGCCGCATCCTCGAGGAATATCCCGACATCGCCGTCATCCTGCATCGCCGCATCGCCGAGCAATTGCAGGCGCTGGTGAGGCGGATCGAGGAAGCGGCCTCGCGCTTCGGCGGCTGAGCGAAAGGATCGGACGCCGACATTCTTTCGTTGATCGCGGTGGAGGTTTGCCGCTACAGCCTTCCCATGCCTCGTCCATGAGGCGCCAGCGGAAAGGTTCCGTCAGCCCATGTCCCTGCTTCCCGACCATCTCCTCACCGGGTATCGCAACTTCATTACCGGCCGCTATGTGAGCGAAAGCGACCGCTACCGCTCGCTGGCGCGCGAAGGCCAGGCGCCGGAAACGATGATCATCGCCTGCTGCGATTCGCGCGCTGCGCCCGAGACCATTTTCGACGCCGGCCCCGGCGAGCTCTTCGTGCTGCGCAACATCGCCAACCTGGTGCCGCCCTACGAGCCGGACAACGAATTCCATTCCACGTCCGCCGCGCTCGAATTCGCCGCCCTGGCCCTGAAGGTGAAAAACATCGTCGTCATGGGCCACGGCCGCTGCGGCGGCATCAAGGCCGCGCTCGACCACGCGGAGCCGCTGTCGCCGGGCGATTTCATCGGCAAGTGGATGAGCCTGATCGGACCGGCCGCCGACACGGTCGCGGCGTCGAAGATGATGACGGACAGCGAACGGCGCACGGCTCTGGAACGCATCTCGATACGCTATTCGATCGCCAATCTCAGGACCTTTCCGCGAATCAAGGCGCTCGAGGAGACGGGCGAGCTTGTTCTGCACGGGGCCTGGTTCGACGTCTCGACCGGGGAATTGTGGGCGATGAACAAGGAAACCGGCGATTTCGAGAAGCCGGACGTGGCCTGACGCTTCTTCGCGCGAACGGCAGGTTGCGGGAGACGGTGGACGGTCCTACATCGGCATCGTCCCGCCATTTCGCTTAATCGAGAGCCTTTGCCCGTGCCCGTCTCCGTCGATCTCGCCACCCATCCGCTCACGCATTGGACAGGGCCGCTCGGCCTGCCGGACTTCACCCGCATCGGCGACGGCGATTTTTCTCCCGTCTTCGACGCCGCGCTGAAAGCGCATGAAGCGGAGATCGAAGCGATCGCCGGTGACGTCGCCCAGCCGACCATCGACAATACGCTCGCGGCGCTGGAGCTTTCGGGCCTCGCACTCGACCGTGTCTCGTCGATCTTCTGGTGCAAGGCCGGCGCCGACACCAACGAGACGATCCAGGCGCTGGAGAGGCAGATATCGCCGAAGATGTCGCGGCATTTCTCCGCCATCTCGATGAACGAGAAACTGTTCTCCCGCATCGACGACCTCTACCGGCGCCGCGCGGAACTCGGCCTCGACGCCGAGACGCTGCGCGTGCTGGAGAAGACCTGGAAAGGGTTCGTGCGCTCCGGCGCGAAGCTTTCGGCGGAAGGCAAGAAGCGGCTCGCGGCCATCAACGAGGAACTGTCTTCGCTCGGCACGACGTTCGGCCAGAACGTGCTCGCCGACGAGCGCGACTGGGCGCTGTTCCTGGACGAGGCCGATCTCGCCGGCCTGCCCGGTTTCCTGAAAAGCGCCATGGCGGAAGCGGCCGAGACGCGCGGCCGCAAGGGCCGCTACGCGGTGACGCTGTCGCGCTCGATCTACGAGCCGTTCACGACATTCTCCGAACGGCGCGACCTGCGCGAAACGGCCTGGCGCGCTTTCACTAGGCGCGGCGAGAACGGCGGCGCGTCCGACAATACCGCCGTGGTCCGCGACATGCTCAGGCTGCGCGCCGAAAAGGCGAAGCTGCTCGGCTACGACAGCTTCGCGGCGCTGAAGCTGGACGACACCATGGCCAAGACGCCGCAGGCGGTGCACGACCTGCTCGACCCGGTGTGGCGGAAGGCGCTCGAAAAGGCAGCCGCCGACCAGGCGCAGATGGAGACGCTGGCGGCGGATGCCGGCAGCAACGAAAAATTCGCTGCCTGGGACTGGCGCTTCTGGCAGGAGAAGCTGAGGGCGAAGACCTTCGCCTTCGACGAGGCCGAACTGAAGCCGTATCTGCAGCTCGACCACGTCATCGAGGCGTGTTTCGACGTGGCGACACGCCTGTTCGGTGTCAGCTTCGAGGAGAAGAAGGGCATCGCTGCCTGGCATCCCGACGCGCGCACTTTCCTGGTCAGGAATGCCGACGGCTCCGAGCGCGGTGTCTTCCTGGCCGATTATTACGCGCGGCCGTCGAAGCGGTCCGGCGCCTGGATGAGCAGCCTGCAGTCCGGATACCGACTGGGCGACGGCTCCAGCCCGATCATCTACAACATCATGAATTTCGCCAAGCCGCCGGCCGGCGAGGCAGCACTTCTTTCGGTCGACGAGGCGCGGACGCTGTTCCACGAATTCGGCCACGCGCTGCACGGCCTGCTGACGGAGGTGACGTGGCCGTCGGTCTCGGGCACTTCGGTCAGCCGCGATTTCGTCGAACTGCCCTCGCAGCTCTACGAGCACTGGCTGACGGTGCCTGAGGTGCTGGAGAAGCATGCGCTGCATGTGGAGACCGGCGCGCCGATGCCGAAGGCGCTACTGGACAAGATGCTGGCGGCGCGCACCTTCGGGGCCGGCTTCGCCACCACCGAGTTCACCGCCTCGGCGCTGATGGACATGGCCTATCATGCGCGCTCCGAGGCGCCGGCCGAGCCGCTCGCCTTCGAGGCGGAAACGCTCGCCCGCCTCAATATGCCCGACACCATCGCCATGCGCCATCGCACTCCGCATTTCGGGCATGTCTTCGCCGGCGACGGCTATTCCGCCGGCTACTATTCCTACATGTGGTCGGAAGTGCTGGACGCCGACGCCTTCTCCGCCTTCGAGGAGGCTGGCAATCCGTTCGATCCGGCGCTGGCGCAGAAGCTCAAGGATAATATCTACGCTGCCGGCGGCTCGAAGGACCCGGAAGAACTATATCGGGCCTTCCGTGGGAAAATGCCGACGGCGGATGCCATGATGGAGAAGCGCGGGCTGGTGTAGTACGAATTGCGCTGCGCCCCCTGCGGCTAGGGCTATCGCAAGCGATTTGCTCAATCTCGGCCGTCGTACCCCCAACCCCTCCCCTCAAGGGGGAGGGGTCTCTGTTATCGAGCTTTCGCCCAGGTTTAATCCAGGTTGGCGTGTTGTGACGCTGCCGCCAAGTTCCCCTCCCCCTTGAGGGGAGGGGTTAGGGGTGGGGGTACGGCGCTTTCGCTTGATATGACGGGGCCGGAAACAACCACGGCCTTACCCCTTCAAGCTCGCCGCGATCAGCAGGTCCGCATTCTTCGCCACTGATTGCGACGGCCCGCCCGGGCCGAAAAGCTGGGCGGAGATGTAGGCGCCTTCGATCAGGAGCAGCAGGCCGTCGCTCAATTCATTGGCATCGCGGGCGCCCATGTCCGCGGCCATGGCGCGCAGGCGGCGGCGCAGTTCCTTCTTGTTGTCCTCGCTGACCAGCCGGGCGGGGTGTTCGGGCTCCGGATATTCCACCGCCGCGTTGGTCATGCCGCAGCCGCGGTAGCCGGGTTTTTGCGAGCGCTTGGCGACGCGCGACAGGAAGGCGAGGATCTGGGCGCGCGGGTCGCCGGGATGCGCCGCCACCGCCTCATCGAAGCGTTCCCAGAATTCCTCGTCGTAGCGGCGCAGATAGGAGGCCGCCAACTCGTCCTTCGAGGGGAAGGAGCGGTAGAGGCTCGGTTTGGTGACGCCGGCCTTCCTGACGACCTCGTCGACGCCGATCGCCCTTATGCCCTGCCGATAGAACAGGTCCCGCGCCACGTTGAGGATCTTGTCGGCGGCGCGCAGCGGCGTTTCATTCTGGCCGCTGATCGATGGATCAATATTTTTGTCTTCAGTCATGGCGTGGTTCGGTTGACAATGTTACCGATCGGTACGTATTGGTTGCGGATCGAATCTGGAACGTACCGGTAAGTAACATGAACAGCAGCCTCGCTCAATCCCGACCGCGCTCTCGGCCTTTCGGCCAGAACTACGCGTTCGTCGTCATCGGCGTCATTTTCGTGTGCCTGCTGATCGCGGCCGGCTTGCGTTCGGCGCCGGCGGTGATGATGCTTCCGCTGGAGGACGCCTTCGGCTGGCGGCGCGACGTGATCTCCTTCGCCGCCGCCACGGGCATCCTGCTCTACGGCCTGACCGGCCCCTTCGCGGCGGCGCTGATGGAGCGCATCGGCCTGCGCCGCACGCTGGTCGGCGCGCTGGCGCTGATGTCGGCCTCGACCGCCTCGAGCCTGCTGATGACGCAATCCTGGCAGCTGGTGGCGACGTGGGGTGTCTTTTCGGGCGTCGGCTCGGGTGCCGTGGCGATGGTGCTCGGCGCCACGGTCGTCACGCGCTGGTTCAAGACCAATCGTGGCCTGATGATGGGGTTGATGTCGGCCTCCAGCGCCACCGGCCTGCTGGTGTTCCTGCCGCTGCTCGCCTCGCTGGCGGAGTCCGGCGGCTGGAAGCCGGTGGCGATGGCCGTCTCGATCGCCACGGCCTGCCTGATCCCGCTGGCCTTCCTGCTGGTGCCGGAGCGGCCCGCCTCGATCGGGACGGTGCGCTACGGCGCCGATGCGGACGACGTGCCGCCGGTGCCGCCGGCGGCGCAGGGAAATTTCATCGCCCACACGTTCGGCGCGCTGCGCCGCGCCGCAGCGACGCGCACCTTCTGGTATCTGTTCGCCACTTTCTTCATCTGCGGCTTCACCACCAACGGCCTTGTGGGCACGCACCTGATCGCGTTCTGCGGCGACAACGGCATCAGCGAGGTGAAGGCCGCCGGCCTGCTCTCGATGATGGGCATCTTCGACCTGATCGGCACGACGTTCTCCGGCTGGCTCACCGACCGGTTCGACGCGCGCAAGCTGCTCGGCGTCTATTACGCGGTGCGCGGGCTGGCGCTGATCTATCTGCCGTTCTCCGGTTTCTCCGGGCCGGCGCTGGTCGTCTTCGCCGTCTTCTACGGACTCGACTGGATCGCCACCGTGCCGCCGACGCTGAAGCTGACCAACGAGGCTTTCGGCGAGCGCAGCGGGCCGATCGTGTTCGGCTGGATCCTCGCCGGCCATCAGGTGGGAGCCGCCGTTGCCGCCTATTTCGGCGGCTACATGCACGAATTGCAGGGAAGCTACGATCTCGCCTTCCAGATCGCCGGCATGACCGGCATCATCGCCGCCTGCCTGGCGCTGCTGATCAACGCCACGCCGGTCAGGATGGACCCGGAGCCGCAGGCGGCTTAGGTTATTGGCGTCATTCCGGGGCCGCGCAGCGGAACCCGGAACCCAGTCCGCCGACCTTTCCCATGCAGATTTTGATTGGAAACGTTGCTGCTCTGGATTCCGGGTTCCGCTGCGCGGCCCCGGAATGACGGCCTTGTGTAGCCTCTCAGCGCTCCGTCAGCTTCAGTTCGATGCGGCGGTTCTTCGAGCGCGCCTCGTCCGTGTCGGCGGCATCCAGCGGCTGGAACTCGCCGAAGCCGGCGGCGACGAGGCGGTTGGCCGGCACGCCGTTGGCGATCAGGAATTTCACCACCGATATGGCGCGGGCCGAGGACAGCTCCCAGTTGTCCTTGAAGCGGCCGGTGCCGGACAGCGGCCTGTCGTCGGTGTGGCCGTCGACGCGCAGCACCCAGTTGATCTCCGGCGGGATTTCCTTCTGCAACTCGATGATCGCGTCGGCCAGTTTCTTCATCTCGCCCCTGCCGGCGTCGTTGATCTCGTCGGAGCCGGTCGGGAACAGCACTTCGGACTGGAAGACGAAACGGTCGCCGACGATGCGGATGTTCTCTCGGTCCGACAGGATCTCGCGCAGCCGGCCGAAGAAGTCGGAGCGGTAGCGGTTCAGTTCCTGCACGCGCTGCGCCAGCGCCACATTGAGGCGGCGGCCGAGGTCGGCGATCTTGGTGTTGGACTCCTTGTCCTTCTCCTCCGAAACCTGGAGCGCGTCTTCCAGGGCGGCGATCTGCTTGCGCAGCGCGGCGATCTGCTGGTTGAGGATATCGACCTGGGACAGCGCGCGCTGGCTGATCTGCTTCTGGCTGTCGAGTTCGCCCGAAAGCTGATCGGCCCGCGCAGTGGCGGCTTCGCCGGCGCCGGAGCCTTGGGCCAGCAACTGCTCCAGCCGGCTCTTTTCGGATTCGGCGGCGTTGAGCGAGGCCTGCAGATTGGCGAGCTGGTCCTGCGCGTCCTGGTTGTTGCCCTTTTCCAGAGCCAGCAGTTGCGTCAACTCGTTGATCTGCGAGTTCAGCCGGTTCAGCACCTCGTCCTTGCCGGAAATCTCGCGCCCGAGCAGGAACTGCGCCAGCACGAACACCGACAGCAGGAACATGAAGGTCAGCAGCAGCGTCGACAGGGCGTCGACGAAGCCCGGCCAGTAGTCGATACGGCGGTCGGCGCGCCGCGAGCGGGCGAGCGCCACCTAGTGCACTCCCTGCTGCTTCTTCAGCGCGTCGGCGATCTTCTCCAGCGTGGCGCGCATGGCCTTCTGCTCGTCTGATTGCGCCTCGACCCAGTCGCGCATGATCTGCTGCTCTGAGCGCATGTTCTTGACCAGGCCGGAAATGCCGTCGGCGAGGCTCGCCATGGCGCTGGCGACGCGCGGGTTGGCGCCGCCGTTTTCCTGCATGTGCTTGAGCCGCTCGGACAGAAGCCTGATCTCCTCGACGGAATCGACCTTCGCCGGCTCGGCCACGGTGATGTCGGAGGAGAGGTCGGTGACCGAGGACAGCCAGTTCTCCAACTCGGTGTAGAAGCGCGTCTGGGCGCGGCCGGCCTGCAGGTCGAGGAAGCCGAGGACCAGCGAGCCGGACAGGCCGAACAGCGAGGACGAGAAGGCCGTGCCCATGCCCGCCAGCGGCGCCGCCAGCCCCGTCTTGAGGGCGTCGAGCATGGAGGAGGCGTCGCCGGCGCCGGGATCGAGCGCCTGGATGGTGTCGCTGATCGAGCCGATGGTCTTGAGCAGGCCCCAGAAGGTGCCGAGCAGGCCGAGGAAGACCAGCAGGCCGACGAGATAGCGCGAGGTGTCGCGGCTCTCGTCGAGGCGGGTGGCGATGGAGTCGAGCATGGTGCGCATCGAGGAGGTCGAGAAGGCCGTCGCCGACGACCGCCCGATCATCGCCTTCATCGGCGCCAGCAGCACCGGCTCGGTCGTCTCCGAGCCGGCGCGGAAGGAATTCACCCAGCGCACTTCCCGAAACAGCCGGCCGACCTGCACGAAGGCGAGCAGGATGCCGACGACGAGCACGCCGACGATCAGCCCGTTGAGGCCGGGATTGGAGACGAAGGCAGTGGAGATCTGCCGGGTCAGGATGATGGCGATGAAGGCGACGATGGCCAGGAAGACGACCATGGTCAGCACGAAGACCTGCGGGCTGGAGAGCTTGTGCGGGTCGTAGCTCAGCACGTCCGAGCGCCTGCCGGGTCCTAACGATTTGAGAAAGGTCATGCCGATGTCGCCATTCGCCTGTACCGCCCGCTGGGCTGCCGATCACATTTTGTGGCGACTCTAAACGGAAATGCGGCCAAATTGAAAGGCGATTGCCGCGCTCCGCCCGCTCTGCTCACAGGCGCGCGAAGACCAGTGTGTCGAACAGCGCGGCCAGATGCAGTCCGGCGCCCAGCACCACGAAGCCGTGCCAGAGCGCCGCATGGTAGCGCAGCGCGTGCCAGGCGAAGAAGACCACGCCGAGCGAATAGACGATGCCGCCGGCGACGATCAGCGTCAGCGTGGCGGTAGGCAGCGTGGCGACCAGCGGCCCGGCCAGCGCCAGCCCGCTCCAGCCGATCGCCAGGTAGAAGACGACGGCCAGCCGGTCGAAGCGGCCCGGCAAAAGTACCTTGACGGCGATGCCGAGCAGGGCGGCGGTCCAGACCGTCACGATCATCCAGCCGGCCAGCGGGGTCCGATGGAGCTGCGCCAGAAAGGGCGTATAGGTGGCGGCGATGAGAAGATAGATCGCCGAATGGTCGAAGCGCCGCAGCACCCATTTGGCCGGCGAGGTCAGCGGCCACAGATTGTAGGCGAGCGAGACCGACAGGACGGTCAGCAGGGAGACGACGTAGAAGACGGCGGCGACATATTCGCCGGGCGCGGCATGGAAGGCCGCCAGCGCCAGCATCGCCGAGCCGGCGGCGATGGCCAGCACGATGCCGACCGCATGCACGATCCCGTCGGCGATCAGCTCGGCGCGCGAATAGCGCCAGCGTCCCCGGAAGGGAATGGTCTGCTCGATAGGTGTGTCGTTCGGTGTCATGCGCATGCCTGCCTACCCTCATCTGGGTAGCAAGCATCAACCGTGCCAGTTCATCGTTACGGAAATGCGACCGGCCGCTCCGGAAAGGAAGCGTCTCCTGACACTTTTCGGCTTGCTCACCTGTTAGGCTGTCAGGCGTTTCGGTGAAGGAGGCCGGTGTCATGAGCGAAAGGAAAATCTTTCTTCAGGCGGCGTTGAACGGCGATCGCGATCATCCGGCGGCGCCGCGCACGCCGCAGGCGATCGCGGAACAGGCCCGCATCGCCGTGGCGGCAGGCGCACACTCGGTTCATATCCACGCCTACGACGCCGACGGGTGCGAAACCCTCGATGCCGGACCGTGCATGCAGGCGATCCGGGCGGTCCGGGCTGCCTGTCCCGGCATTGCGATCTCGATGACCACGTCGGCGGCGATCGATCCGGACCCGGAGAGCCGGCTCCGCCGCATCGCGGCCTGGACCGATATGCCCGACCTCGTTTCGGCCAATCAGGGCGAGAAGGGTATTCTGGAACTCTGCGGTCTGTTGCTGGACCGTGGCGTGCAGATCGAAGCCGGGCTGCTCGCTGAACGCGATGCGCATCTGTTCGTCGCGTCCGGACTGGCGCCGCGCTGCCGGCGCGTGCTGGTCGAGCCGCTGGCCGCCGATCCGCAGGCGGCCGTTCGGCTCGCCGCCGCCATGGAGCGCGTCGTCACGGAGGCCGGCATTGGGCTGGAGCAAGTCCATCACGGCGACGGCATCGCCTCCTGGGCGGTGAACCGGCGCGCTGTGGAGCGCGGCCACGGTATCAGGACGGGGCTCGAGGACACGCCCGTGCTGCCGGACGGCCGGTTGGCGACGGACAATGGCGATCTGGTCGCCGCCGCCGTCTGCCTCATCGAGGCGGCGGCCAACTGACGGCCGTCGCGGCGGAGCCGGTTGGGGGCGGGTGGCCGTTTCAGGCCTTGAGCGGCCTGGTCACGGTCTTGAGCAGCGCGCGGTGGATCGCCTCGTTGCCGGCGACGACGCTGCCGTCGTCGAGCATCGCCTGGCCGCCGTTGATGTCGGAGACGAAGCCGCCCGCCTCGCGGATGAGCAGGATGCCGGCGGCGATGTCCCAGGCCGATAGGCCGCGCTCCCAGAAGCCGTCGAAGCGCCCGGCCGCGACATAGGCGAGGTCGAGCGAGGCCGAGCCGAGACGGCGCACGCCCGAAACCTCACCCATGACGTTGCGCAGCTCGACCAGGAAATTGCCGTGATGGCCGCGCCCGAGATGCGGCAGGCCGCAGCCGATCACCGCGTCGGTCAGCTTGGCGCGGGCGGCGACGCGCAGCCGGCGGTCGTTGAGGAAGGCGCCGCCGCCGCGCTCGGCAGTGTAGAGCTCGTCCATAGCCGGGTTGTAGACGACGGCGGCGACCAGCTGGCCCTGCCGTTCCAGCGCGATGGAGATGGAAAACACCGGAATGCCGTGCAGGAAGTTCGTGGTGCCGTCAAGCGGATCGACGATCCAGCGGTGCTGGTCGTCGTCGCCGGAAACCGCGCCGCGTTCTTCCATCAGGAAGGCATAGCCCGGTCGCGCGCGCGACAGCTCGGTATGGATGATTTCCTCGGCCTTGCGGTCGGCCTGGCTGACATAGTCGCCCGGTCCCTTCATCGACACCTGCAGGTTCTGCACCTCGCCGAAGTCGCGCGACAGCGAGCGCCCGGCCTTCATCGCGGCCTGGACCATGACGTTGAGGAGAGCGGAACGGGCCATGGGGTGGGATCTTTCGTTGGTTAGCGGCAGTAGGGCGGTAAGGCAATAAGGCAGTATGTGTAGAGTGAGGCGCTGGAAACAGACGCTCCGCTTTTCCCTACTGCCTTACTGCCCTATTGCCTTACTGTCTTGATCTCAATCCGCCCGGCGCAAGTACGTAATCTCGTTGGTGTCCACCAGAATCCGCTCGCCCGCCTCGATGAAGGGCGGCACCAGCACGCGGATGCCGTTCTCCAGGATCGCCGGCTTGTAGGAAGACGCCGCCGTCTGGCCCTTCACGACCGGATCGGCTTCGGCGATCGAAAGCACCACCTGGTCGGGCAGGGAGATGCCGATCGGCCTTTCGCCGTAGAGGCGCACCGTCACCATCATGCCGTCCTGCAGGAAGGCGGCGCGGTCGCCGACGAATTCCTTCTGCAGTTCGAGCTGCTCGTAGCTCTCGGTGTCCATGAAGACCAGCGCGTCGCCTTCCTCATAGAGATAGGAGAAATCCTTGTATTCGAGGTCGACCTGCTCGACGGTCTCGGCGGAGCGGAAGCGCTCGTTGAGCTTGGTGCCGTTGAGAAGGTTCTTCAGCTCGACCTGGTTGTAGGCGCCGCCCTTGCCGGGCTTGACCGAATTGGCTTTCACCGCCACCCACAGGCCGCCGTCATGCTCGATGACGCTGCCGGGACGGATTTCGTTGCCGCTGATCTTGGCCATGTGTCGTGATCCGGAAAGGAAATTGTAGACGGTAAGTCGCGCCACAGGCGCTTTTCGCGCTCCCAAGACCACAATTCTGGGGCCGAGGCAAGGCGCGCGGCCATGACCGTCAGGGCAATCAGATGGCGTTGCACCCCCATCCCCCCACCTTGCCGGGGCGAGCCGCGGGTCTCGCCCGTCCTTCGGACCCCACGAGGGGGAGGGGATTTTGCGGCGGCGCCACACGGCGTCGACGCTGAGGATTTTGAGCCGAACGATGACGTCGGCGTCCCCCACCCCTTGTGGGGAGGAGTTAGGGGGGGTGTTCGATGGTCGCGCCTGTGCCGTTGCGGGACGAAATGGTTAACGGATGGCCGGCCGTGCCGCCATCCCGCGGTCTCCGATCTGTGGATCGTCGGTGGACAGGCTGTGGATAATACCAGATGTAGCGGTGAACATACCGGAAACATTCGCTCATCGCTGATTCGTCGCCGATTCGTTCCGGCTTTGATCGAAGCGTTAACGGAATACGCCGTGCCGGGGCGAGCGCCGCTAAGACGGCGTTAGGGAATATGAAGAAAATCATAATGTTGCGGCGTCCGACCAGGTCCGTCGCCTCGTCGTTGCATCGCGCAGCCGGCAAAGGTTAACGGCAGAAGCGGTAATGGCCCGGCCTGTCAATCCCGCGATTCAGCATCTGGTAGCCCGCTGCCACCCGGAAGCCATATTTAGCCGTGAACGAAGCATGAATCTCCGCGAGTCAGTGATTCGTCGCCGATTCGTTCCAGACTCGTTCCATCCGTTAACGCGGTCGGCTGCCGACTGACGCGCCATGCGCGGCGCCGGGCAAACATTGGTCTTTCGCTCGGCGGTGCAAATCCCTATGTGTCGGCTGTCCGCACGGCCTGAAGCAGCGAGCAAAAGGCGCTCATCCGACCGATGAACATCCAGACAAGACAGACCGAGCCGTTGGTCCTTTCAGGGCGGGACGTCACGGCGGTGCTCGGCCCCACTAACACCGGCAAGACGCATCTCGCCATCGAGCGCATGGCCGCCCATGAGAGCGGCGTCATCGGCCTGCCGCTCAGGCTGCTGGCGCGCGAGGTCTATGCGCGCATGTGCGAGAAGGTCGGCGCGGCCAAGGTCGCGCTGGTCACCGGCGAGGAGAAGATCCAGCCTACAAGCGCGCGCTACACGGTCTGCACGGTGGAGGCGATGCCGCGCCAGACCGATGCCGCCTTCGTGGCGATCGATGAGGTGCAACTCGCCGGGGACTTGGAGCGCGGCCACATCTTCACCGACCGCATCCTAAACCTGCGTGGCCGGCAGGAGACGCTGCTGCTGGGTGCGGCCACCATGCAGGGCATATTGCAGAAGCTGCTCAAGGGCGTGTCCGTGGTGACGCGGCCGCGGCTGTCGCACCTCGCCTATGCCGGCTCCAAGAAACTGACGCGGCTGCCGCGCCGCAGCGCGATCGTCGCCTTCTCGGCCGACGAGGTCTACGCCATCGCCGAACTGATCCGCCGCCAGCAGGGCGGGGCGGCCGTGGTGCTGGGCGCGCTGTCGCCCCGCACCCGCAACGCGCAGGTCGCGCTCTATCAGAACGGCGACGTCGACTATCTGGTGGCGACGGACGCCATCGGCATGGGCCTCAATCTCGATGTCGACCACGTCGCCTTCGCGCAGAACCGCAAGTTCGACGGCTACCAGTTCCGCCAGCTCACCGCCGCCGAGCTCGGCCAGATCGCCGGCCGCGCCGGCCGCCATCTGCGCGACGGCACCTTCGGCGTCACGGCGAGGGTCGATCCGCTCGACGAGGAGCTGATCCACAAGATAGAGGGCCACGATTTCGAGCCAGTGAAGGTGCTGCAATGGCGCACCGCCGATTTCGACTTTTCCTCGCTCGATGCGCTCAGGCGCTCGATCGAGACCAATGCGCCGGTCGAGGGCCTGACACGGGCGCTGCCGGCGGTGGACGCGCAGGCGCTGGAGCGGCTGGCCGGCGACGCCGAAATCCGCGCGCTTGCCGCGAGCCGCGAGCGGGTGGCGCTTTTGTGGGAGGCCTGCGCCCTGCCCGACTACCGCAGGATCGCGCCGGCGCAGCACGCCGACCTGATCGCGTCGATCTACATGGATCTGGCCAAACGCGGCCATGTCGACGAGACCTACATGGCCGAGCAGGTGCGCCGGGCCGACACGACCGAGGGCGACATCGACACGCTGTCGCACCGCATCGCCGAGATTCGCACCTGGACCTTCGTTTCCAACCGGCCTGGCTGGTTGGCCGATCCGTCACACTGGCGCGAAAAGACGCGCGAAATCGAGGACAGGCTGTCGGACGCGCTGCATGAGCGCTTGACGAAACGCTTTGTCGACCGCAGGACTTCCGTCCTCATGCGGCGGCTCAGAGAAAACACGATGCAAGATGCCGAAATAAGCGCCAGCGGAACAGTCCTCGTCGAGGGTCACCATGTCGGCGAATTGCAGGGGTTCCGCTTCACCGCCGACCCGGCCGCCGGCGGCGAGGACGCCAAGGCGGTGAAGGCGGCCGCGCAGAAGGCACTCAGCACCGAGTTCGAGGCGCGCGCCGAGCGCTTCGCGGCTTCCGGCAACAGCGACATCGCGCTTGCCTCCGATGGCACGCTGCGCTGGATCGGCGCGCCGGTCGGCACGCTGGCGGCGGGCGAAGACATATTGAAGCCGCGCGTCATCCTGCTGGCCGACGAACAGCTCACCGGGCCCGCCCGCGACAAGGTCGCGGCGCGCGCCGAGCGCTTCGTCAATTTCCAGATCGAGAGCCTGCTCAAGCCGCTGGTCGATCTCAGGAACGCCGAGCAGCTGACGGGCATAGCGCGCGGCATCGCGTTCCGGCTGGTCGAGCAGCTCGGTCTCGTCAACCGGCGCGACATCGCCGAGGAGATGCGCTCGCTCGACCAGGAGGGGCGCGCAGCCCTGCGCCGTCTCGGCGTGCGCTTCGGCGCCTACCACGTCTTCGTCCCGTCGCTGGTCAAGCCGGCGCCGGCCGGGCTCATCACGCTGCTGTGGGCGCTGAAGAACGAGGGCAAGGACAAGCTGGGCTTCAGCGACATCGTGCACGCGCTGGCGTCGGGCCGCACCTCCGTGGTCGTCAACCAGTCGTTCGACAAGGAATTCTACAGGCTCGCCGGCTACCGCAACCTCGGCCGCCGCGCCGTGCGCGTCGATATCCTCGAACGCCTCGCCGACCTGATCCGCCCCGCGGTCAACTGGAAGCCGGGGCTCGGGGCCCGTCCGGACGGCGCCTATGACGGCCAGGTCTTCATGGTGACGCCGCCGATGCTGTCGATCCTCGGCGCCACGCCCGACGACATGGAGGAGATCCTCAAGGGTCTCGGCTACCGCGCCGAGCCGAAGCCGGCCGAAGAGGTCAAGGCGAAGCTGGACGAGATCGACGCGGCCCATCACGCCGCGGTCGAGGCGAAGGCCGCGGAAGCCGAAGCCGCGAAGGCCAAGGCGGCGGAGACATCGGAGACATCCGTAGCGATAGAGGGTGCTGCGGAGACCGGTCAGCGGGCAGGTGAGGCTACCGCCGAAGACGGCGCCGTACTTTCCTCCCCCCTTGAGGGGGGTGAGGCGCGCTCGGCCGAGGGCCGATCGATCGACAACGATTTGTCGATCGAAGCGACGAACGTCCGGAGCGATAGCGAAGGGCCCGAGCCGCAGGGGGCGGAGGGGGTTGCCGAAGCTGGCTCCGACGTTCCTTCTGTTGAGCAGGCAGAAGTTTCCGATCAGGCGTCAGACAACGAAACTGTCGGCGCGGTTGAAATGACCCCTCCCGGCCCTGCGGGCCACCCTCCCCTCGAGGCGGAGAGAGACGCCGGTGCAGCCGCCACCGGCAAAACGACGGATGTCGCCACTGCCGTCGAAGCAACCGACGTCACCACGGCCAGCGACGCTGCTCCTGCCGAAGCCGCCGCCACAACATCCACCGAGACCCAGCCGCAGGTCGAAACCGCATCTCCCGAGCCCGAGCCCGAGCCCGAGACCGAAGCCGAAGCCCCCAAACCCGTCCTTCTGTGGCGGCAGCAGCGGTTCGACCGGCCGCGCGGCGGCCAGCGCCATGACCATCGCGGGCGAGGCGGTCCGCGGCACGGCAGGCCGGGCGACGCGCAGGCCGGCGACCAGCAACCGGGCGACAGGCAGCCGGGCGAAAGACAGGGCAACTGGAAGAAGGGCCGCGGCCGGCCGCAGGATGGCCAGGGAGGCGGTCCGGGGCAGGGCGAGCGCCGCGACGGCCGTCCGGCGTGGAAGGACAAGCCCGACAACCGGCGCTCCTCCGGCGGACACGCGGGGGGCGGACCCGGCGGCGGAAAGAACGGCGGTCAGGGCAAGCCGCGGCCACGCGAGGAAAGGCCGGCGCGTTTCGATCCCGACTCGCCCTTCGCCAAGCTGGCGGCGCTGCGTGACCAGCTCAAGAAGTAGCCAGTGAAGGCCTCCTGACCGCAATGGTGACGGAAGGCCGCCAGCGCGTCGACAAGTGGCTGTTCTTCTCGCGCGCGGTGAAATCGCGCTCGTTGGCAGCAAAGCTGGTGACGGCGGGGCGCGTGCGCATCAATCGCGACAAAGCGGCGCAGGCCTCGGATTTCGTCAAGGCGGGCGACGTACTCACCATCACGCTGGAGCGCCGCGTTCTCATCTGGAAAGTGCGCGATGCGGGCGCTCGCCGCGGTCCGGCGCCGGAAGCACGCATGCTCTACGAGGACATGTCGCCGCCCTCCGGTGCGCCCGATCCCGCGCTGCCCGACGCGCTGCCGCCGCTCCGGGACGTCGGCAGCGGCCGCCCGACGAAAAAGGAACGGCGCCAGCTCGACCGCTTCAGGGACGGCGACTGAGCGCGGCGCTCTCCGGCTGGCCGCAGGCCCTGAAAAATCATTTCCCGGTCAGGCGGACGTGCAGGAAAGCCACCCTTGCAAGAGGCCTGCAAAGGGGATACCTCACCGCCGAACACGCCGAAATGACGGGACTTTCCCGGAGCCGCCTATGACCTACATCGTCACCGACAACTGCATCAAGTGCAAGTATATGGACTGTGTCGAGGTCTGTCCGGTCGACTGTTTCTACGAAGGCGAGAACATGCTCGTCATCCACCCGGACGAGTGCATCGACTGCGGCGTGTGCGAGCCCGAATGCCCGGCCGACGCGATCAAGCCGGATACCGAGCCGGGGCTCGACAAATGGCTCCAGATCAACACCGAATACGCGGACAAGTGGCCGAACATCGCCACCAAGAAGGAACCGCCCGAGGACGCCAAGCAGTTCGACGGCGAGACCGGCAAGTTCGAGAAGTATTTTTCGCCGGAGCCGGGCGCGGGCGACTGAAAACCTGACGCAAGGGAAGGCAAGGCGATATTTCGAGGCGGCGCCCGCTTGGCGGGCGCTACCGTTCGCTTGTGCGGCAAAATCTTGATTCTTCCGACTTTTTGTGTTACATAATCCGGACATGCCGGTGACACGACGTCGATTTATGGCGCGAAGCCTTACTCACTGAAAGGTGCCTTTCATCACCCGGACCAGAGCAATCTGGGTCGGCAATCGCGGTTTTGCGGTGCCTGCCTTTGAGCTTTCCGGGCAAGGATGTCGCGCGGAAAACGGATCGGCAAGGGTCCGACAGCGGAGTTCAGCCGGCATGATGCCGGCTACAACCAAGGAGTGCAGGGCGTAATGGCAACAGCAACCCCCCAGAAGAAGTCCGCAGCCGCGGCTGGCCGCCACGGCTTCAAGACCGGTGAGTTCATCGTCTATCCGGCGCATGGCGTCGGCCAGATCGTGTCGATCGACGAGCAGGAAGTCGCCGGCATGAAGCTCGAGCTGTTCGTCATCGACTTCCAGAAGGACAAGATGCGCCTCAAGGTGCCGGTCGCCAAGGCCACCTCGATCGGCATGCGCAAGCTTTCCGAGACCGACTATGTCGAGCGCGCTCTGAAGGTCGTGCAGGGCCGTGCCCGCGTCAAGCGCACCATGTGGTCGCGCCGCGCGCAGGAATATGACGCCAAGATCAATTCCGGCGACTTGATCTCGATCTCCGAAGTCGTGCGCGACCTCTACCGCGCCGAGAACCAGCCCGAGCAGTCCTACTCCGAGCGCCAGCTCTACGAGGCGGCGCTCGACCGCATGGCGCGCGAGATCGCTGCCGTGAACCGCATGTCGGATACCGAGGCGGTGCGCCTCATTGAGGTCAACCTGAACAAGGGGCCGAAGCGCGGCGCCAAGGCCGAGGCCGACAACGAAGAGTCAGAGCAGGAAGAAGCTGCCTGAGCCGCTTTCGCCTGACCACGATTTACGAAGACCCGGCCATTGCGCCGGGTCTTTTTTGTTTTGAGAGGGCGAAGCGGCGCGGTAGCTCGTCATCCTGTCGCGAAGCAGGCCGAAGGCCGCCGCCGGGACGCTCAGATTCGAGCCTGAGCAACGCTGCCACACGAGACTGCGGACGAAGGGATCGGGTCCTGCATCGCAGGCATCTCGCCATCGTTCGGGCATGGTTCCTCGGGTCGCGTTCCGCTTCGCTCCCCTTGCCCGAGGATGACGAGGGCGAGTTGTTTCGACCTTCATTTGTCCACCACTTCCGCATCGATGCGACAATGCCCACCGTCTCGCTATGGGCGGACGCACAGGGAAAGGCGGCGATGGACTGGGCGGCGGCGATCGAATGGAACCGGGCGGCGCTGGCGCGCGTGCTGGCCATGCTCGTCGCCATGGCCGGGGTTGGGAACGGACAATCGGCGATCGCCAGCCAGCAGTCGGAATCGGGATCGGCGCAGGCTGTTGATGGCTTGGCCGACCGCCCGTCGCCGGCTGGTGGCCATCCTCCATTACTGCCGCGTCATCTGCACCGGGCCGTGCTTCGCCTGCTGCGCCCGGCCGAGGCCGCTGCGCGACGGCTGGTCATCGCCGCCGCGCGCGGGCTGACGGTGGCGCCGGCACCCCCACCCCTAACCCTTCCCCTCAAGGGGGAGGGGAACTTGGGCGTGGCATCTGCATCGAGAGCGAATGCGCCGAGGACGGGCGCTTCAGGATTCCCCTCCCCCTTGAGGGGAGGGGTTAGGGGTGGGGGTAACAGCTCCATGTCGGCAGGAAAACTCGGCTTTCCCCTTTTTGATTCCTTGCCCCGAGACCGTCCGTACCGACCACGCCAGAGCAGCGTGCCGCGCATATCGGTGCCTGGCTTCAGTCGGCTTGCCCCCGTTGCTGTCCGCCCGCCGCCGGCGCCCGATGATCTTCTCGACGCCACGCGGCTCGGCCTGCGGCTTTCCGCGCTTCAGCGCGTGCTGGACGACCTGCCGCGCCAGGCGCAACGCTTCGCGCGCTGGCAGGCGCGTTCGAGGGAGCCGCGCAATAGGCCGGACGAGCCGCGCACTCTTCTTGCGGGAGCGACAGGCGTCGTAGGGACAGGAGCTCCGGCAAAGCGCCGGTGGACGCGGATATGGCCGCTGCGTCCCGGCCGGCCGCCGGGCTGGCGACGGAGGTCCGGTCAGGATGTCCACCACATTCTCGACAACACCCACGGACTCGCTCTCTTCGCGTTGGCCGGACATCCCGACACGTCCTGAGCGGCGTTCCGTCGATGCCGTCACGCCTGTCGATCCACCGTCTTCAACGCCCCGGCTCATGCCTTGGTGCTCATCGGGTCGTGCCTGCCGCGTCGCGGGCGCGCGCCTGCACAAGGCGCGAGGCGAGGCAGGCGGCGCAAACGGCGCGGCGATGGGCGCGCTTGGCGAACCGGCCTGCCCGCGGGCATGATATCGGGAAGAGAAGACTGGGGCGAGGGCAGGATGGCATCGTTGAAGGAATTGAAGACCCATCTGAGGCTGGAAGCGCTCGGCCGCCGCGACGCGCTCGATCCGGGCTGGCGCATCGAGGCGTCGCTGCGCATGGCGGGTCATGTCGGGACGATCGACCTGACGCACGGACCCGTGGTGTCAGGCTTCATGCCGATCCGCTCGGAGGCCGATCTGAGGCCGTCGATGGCGGCGCTGGCTGACCGGGGCGCGCGGCTCGCCCTGCCGGTCGTGCTCGACCGCGAAACCATCGTCTTTCGCGAACTGGTGCGCGGCGCGCCGATGGTTTCCACCGGCTTCGGCACCTCCGGTCCGGGACCGGAGGCGGCCGTCCTCGACCCGGACATCATGCTGGTGCCGCTGGCGGCCTTCGACCGGCGCGGCCATCGGCTCGGCTACGGCGCCGGCCATTACGACCGCGCCATCGCGCGGCTGCATGCGGCCGGCAGGCGTCCGCACCTCATCGGCGTCGCCTTCGACTGTCAGGAGGTCGAGCGCGTGCCCGACGAGGCCCATGACGTGATGCTCGCCGAAATCCTCACCGAGAGCGGGTTGCGGACATTCGCCGCGCCCGGCTAAAGTCCGCGCTGATATATCCGCGCGTGACCTCCTGAAAGTCATGCAGTCTTTGGCAGCTTTCGGACATCGCATGCGACTTCTCTTTCTCGGCGACATGGTGGGCAAAACCGGCCGCACGGCGGTGTGGGAGCAGCTTCCCGGCCTGATCTCGGATTTCCGGCTCGACTTCGTCATCGTCAACGGCGAGAACGCGGCCGGCGGCTTCGGCATCACCCGCGACATATTCCAGTCTACGCTCGACGCCGGCGCCGACGTGGTCACGACCGGCAACCATGTCTGGGACCAGCGCGAGGCGCTGACCTTCGCCGCGCAGGAGGACCGCTTCCTTCGGCCGGCCAATTTCCCGAGGGGGACGCCGGGGCGCGGGTCGGGCGTCTATATCGCCCGCAACGGCGCGCGCGTGTTCGTTTCCAACATCATGGGCCGGGTGTTCATGCACCCCGAACTGGACGATCCGTTCCAGTCCGGCGAGCAGGAGCTTTCCACCTGTCCGCTGGGCGAACAGGCTGACGCAGTGATCGTCGACTTCCATGCCGAGGCGACGAGCGAGAAGATGTGCTTCGGCCATTTCGTCGACGGACGCGCCAGCGCGGTGATCGGCACGCATACCCACCAGCCGACGGCCGACCACCAGATCCTCGACGGCGGCACGGCCTACATCTCGGACGCCGGCATGTGCGGCGACTACGATTCCTCGCTGGGCATGGACAAGGAGGAGCCGCTCAACCGCTTTCTGTCGAAGGTGCCGAAGGGGCGCTTCGAGGCGGCCAACGGCCCGGCGACGCTGTGCGGCGTCGGCATCGAGATTTCCGATCGCACGGGCCTGGCCGAGCACATCGCGCCGTTCCGCCGGGGACCGCGGCTGGAAGAAACCGTTCCCGCGTTCTGGTCATGAGCTTGAACTTTGCCGGCGGCGCACCTAACTGCCGGCAATCCACGGGCCGATCACACAGGCTTGGCCCTGGGCATATCTGACGCCGCCACCGCCACCTGACTGGGACGACGCCATTGCCGCTGATCGATTTCCTTTCCCCGCATTTCGCTTTCGTATCCGACCCGACCGCATGGGCGGCCCTGCTCACGCTGATCGTGCTGGAAGTCGTGCTCGGCATCGACAACCTGATCTTCATCTCGATCCTGACCAACAAGCTGCCGGAAGCGCAGCGGGTACCGGCAAGGCGACTGGGCATCTCGGCCGCGCTCGTCATGCGGCTGATCCTGCTGGCGACGATCTCGATCATCGTGCAACTGACCACGCCGGTCTTCACAGCCTTCGGCCACGGCTTTTCCTGGCGCGACCTCATCCTGGTCGCCGGCGGCCTGTTCCTGGTCTGGAAGGCGACGAAGGAGATTCACCACACGGTCGACCCGGCCGAGCATGAGGATCCGTCCGTTGCCAAGACCCTGCAGCTGAGCCTCGCCGGCGCGATCTTCCAGATCCTGTTGCTCGACCTCGTCTTCTCGATCGATTCCATCATCACCGCCGTCGGCATGACCGACGAGATCGCGATCATGTATATCGCCGTGATCGTCGCGGTGTCGGTGATGATGCTGGCCGCCACGCCGCTCGCCAACTTCATCGAGAAGAACCCGACCATCGTCATGCTGGCGCTGGGCTTCCTTTTGATGATCGGCATGACGCTGATCGCCGACGGGTTCGGCTACCATGTGCCGAAGGGCTATATCTACGCGGCAATGGGCTTTTCGGCACTGGTCGAAGGGCTCAACATGCTGGCGCGCAATCGCAAGGCCAGGCGCGGCGGCCATTGACGCCGGTTCCGGCACCGATGCCGTGATGCGTTCGGTTCCGGGGAAAAGGCAGCCGGCCTTTCCCTGCCTCCCGACTGGACGAAATGAGCCGGTTTATCTATAAGCGCCGGCAAATCCGACAGTTCGAGAGAAATCCGCGGGAGCCCAATGGCCGGCCATTCACAGTTCAAGAACATCATGCACCGCAAGGGTCGCCAGGACGCGATCCGCTCGAAGCTTTTCTCCAAGCTGGCGCGCGAGATCACCGTCGCCGCCAAGCTCGGCACGCCCGACCCGGCGATGAACCCGCGCCTTCGCCTGGCCATCCAGGCGGCCAAGGCCGAGTCGATGCCAAAGGACAATATCCAGCGCGCTATCAACAAGGCGAGCGGCGGCGACAGCGAGAACTACGAGGAAGTGCGCTACGAGGGCTACGGCCCCGGTGGCGTGGCACTGATCGTGGAGGTCTTGACCGACAACCGCAACCGTTCCGCCTCCAATGTGCGCGCGGCCTTCACCAAGGCAGGCGGTTCGCTCGGCGAGACCGGCTCGGTCTCCTTCATGTGGGACCGTGCCGGCGAGATCACCTATCCGGCTTCCGCAGGCGACGCCGACAAGGTGATGGACGCCGCGATCGAGGCCGGGGCGGAGGATGTCGAGAGCGACGAGGACGGCCACACCATCTATTGCGGCTTCGAAGATCTCGGCGATGTCGCGAAGGCGCTGGAGGCCGCGCTCGGCGAGGCGCAATCGGTCAAGGCAATCTGGAAGCCGCAGAACAACGTGCCGGTCGACGAGGAGCGCGCGCAGTCGCTGATGAAGCTGGTCGCCACGCTCGAGGACGATGACGACGTGCAGAACGTCTACGCCAATTTCGAGGTGGACGACGCCACGCTGGCCAAGCTCAGCGCGGCCTGACTTTTTCGACGGGCGAGATCATCTCTGGATGAAGCCCCATGAATGAAGCGAAGCCCCGCATCGTCATCACCTATTGCACGCAATGCCAGTGGCTGCTGCGTGCCGGATGGATGGCGCAGGAACTGCTCTCGACCTTCGGCGCCGATCTCGGCGCGGTGACGCTGGTGCCGGGCACCGGCGGCGTCTTCACCATCACCTGCGACGACGAGTCGATCTGGGACCGCAAGCGCGACGGCGGTTTTCCCGACGCCGCCGAACTGAAGCGCCGTGTGCGCGATCTCGTCTGGCCGGAGCGCGAGCTGGGGCATTCGGAGAGGAAGGGTTGAACACGGACTCTTCTCGCCGATGGCTTAGTGTCTGCTGTGCCGCATACCCCCACCCCTGTCCCCTCCCCACAAGGGGGAGGGGACTTTCTGCGGCGCTGCCACGACACACCAACCTCGGCAATTTTGGACAAGACGGCTATGTCGGCGTCTCCCTCCCCCTTGTGGAGAGGGGACAGAGGTGGGGGTGCGGTGCCATGAGCGATAGGGGTGAGTTCGGCTGCCTTACTCCGCCACCGGCGTCCAGATGACGTCGTCGATGCGCGCCGCCCCGGTCGCCAGCATCACCAGCCGGTCGAAGCCGAGCGCGATGCCGCTGGCTTCGGGCATGATGGCGAGGGCGGCAAGGAAATCCTCGTCCACGGGATAGCGCTCGCCATAGATGCGCTCCTTCTCGTCCATGTCGGCCTCGAAGCGGCGGCGCTGCTCGGCCGGATCGGTGAGCTCGCCGAAGCCGTTGGCGAGCTCCACGCCGCAGGCATAGAGCTCGAAGCGCTCGGCGACGCGCGGATCGCGCGCGCTGGGGCGCGCAAGGGCCGCCTCGGGAACCGGATATTCGTAGAGGACGGTCGCCCGGCCATGCCCGAGGTTGGGCTCGATCCTCTCGACCATGACGCGGCTGAACAGGTCGCCCCAATTGTCGTCCGGCGTGGTGCGGATGCCGGCCTGCGTCAGTGCGGCCCGCAGCGCATCGCCGTCCGTCGCGCCGTCGGCGGCGACGGTCGCCAACAAATCGATGCCGGCGTGACGATCGAAGGCCTCGGCGACGCTCAGGCGTTCAGGCGCGGCGAAGGGATCGGCCTCGCGGCCACGGAAGGTCAGGCGTTTCGTTCCGGCGCGCTCGGCGGCGAGCGCCAGGAAGGCGGCGCAATCGTCCATCAGCGCCTCGTAGGACTCGCCGGCGCGATACCATTCCAGCATGGTGAATTCGGGATGATGCAAAGGTCCGCGCTCGCGGTTGCGCCACACCGGCCCGAAGGAAAACAGGCGTGTTTCGCCGGCGCCGAGCAGCTTCTTGCAGGCGAACTCCGGCGAGGTGTGCAGGTAGAAGGGGCTGCGTGAACCGTCCGGCCGGATCGCCTCGGTGGCGAAGGCGGAAAGATGCGTCTCGTTGCCGGGCGAGACCTGCAGCGCCGCCGTCCCGACCTCGATGAAATCGCGCTCCGCAAGCCAGCCGCGCAGGGCGGCGGCGACGGCGTTGCGCGCCAGCAGGCGCGGGCGCCGGTCGGCATGGACATGCGGCGTCCACCAGGGAGAAGCGCTGGTCATGGGCGTTCCAATGGGGCGTTGCAATCGGCGATCCGAACGGGGGAGACTGGCGATCATCCTTAAGATGCGCTAAGGGCCTGCGCAACACGCAAGCAAATTCAGGAACATCATGGTCAAGGTCATCGCCAGCTCGCTTCGCAAGGGCAATGTCGTCGACAAGGACGGCAGGCTCTATGTCGTCCTGTTCGCCGAGAACATCCACCCCGGCAAGGGCACGCCGGTCACGCAGCTCGACATGCGCCGCATCTCCGACGGGGTGAAGGTGTCGGAGCGCTACCGCACCACCGAGCAGGTCGAGCGCGCCCATGTCGAGGACCGCGAGCATACGTTCCTGTATAATGACGACGAGGGGTATCATTTCATGAACCCTGAGACCTACGACCAGCTTGCGGTGTCCGCCGACGTGGTGGGCGACGCCGCCCCCTATCTGCAGGAAGGCATGACAGTGTCGCTTTCGGTGCATGAAGGCGTCGGCATCGCCATCGTGCTGCCGCAGCGCGTGGTCTTCGAGGTGGTCGAGACCGAGCCGGTGACCAAGGGCCAGACGGCCTCGTCGTCCTATAAGCCGGCGATCCTGTCCAACGGCGTCAAGACCACGGTGCCGCCGCATATCAGCACCGGCACGCGCATCGTCGTCATGACCGCCGACGGCTCCTACGTCGAGCGCGCCAAGGACTGAGACCGGGACTGAGACCGGCGAAGGACGCGTCGGCGCATCTTGTCCGGTTACGACTTGCCCCGACATTGGACAACAAAAAAACCCGCCACGAAGGCGGGTTTTTTATATCCGGAACCGGACCCGGCTCAGATGCCGAGATTGGCGAACTTGTTCTTGAACTTCGACAGGCGGCCGCCGCGGTCGAGCAGCGTCTGCTGGCCGCCGGTCCAGGCCGGATGGGTCGACGGGTCGATGTCGAGGTTCATCGTGTCGCCTTCCTTGCCCCAGGTCGAGCGGGTCTCGTACTCGGTGCCGTTGGTCATGACGACCTTGATGGTGTGGTAGTCGGGATGGATTTCGGCCTTCATCTGATCTGTCCTGCTGGCATGGCGCCGACGCCCTGCGGCGATGCGCCCCTTGTCAAAAATCCGAAGCCGCAGCTAAGGAAAGCCACGGCTTCAAAAACGGTCGGCGTGCCTATACATCAGTCGCGACAGTTAGACAAGAAGAGATAGACGGGCCACGCCAGGCTCGCCTGGGAAGAGACCCGAAGGACACGCAATCATGGCGCAAACGACGAGCGCGGCGGAACGACGCCGCTCTCTCCAGCCGCTCCGCCGCCTCTTTCCCTACATCGGACGGTATCGGGGGCTCGTCGTCGGAGCAGTGGTTTCGCTGACGCTGGCGGCGGTCACCACGCTGGCGCTGCCGCTCGCGGTGCGGCGGATGATCGACCATGGCTTCTCGTCGTCCGATTCCACCTTCATAGCCTCCTATTTCGCCATGCTGGTGGTGATGGCGGCGGTTCTCGCGGCGGCCTCGGCGGGTCGCTATTTCTTCGTCATCACGCTTGGCGAGCGCGTGGTCGCAGATCTCAGGCGCGACGTGTTCGCCCACGTCACGACGCTGTCGCCGGCCTTCTTTGACACCACCCAGTCGGGCGAGATCGTGTCGCGGCTCGCCGCCGACGCCACGCAGGTGAAGTCGGCGGTCGGGGCGACCGCCTCGGTTGCGTTGCGCAACCTCATCCTCGGCGTCGGGGCGGTCGCCATGATGGTCGTCACCAGCCCGAAGCTGTCGTCGCTGGTGCTGGTCGCCATTCCCGTCATCGTCCTGCCGCTGATCGCCTTCGGCCGCTCCGTGCGCCGGCGCTCGCGCCAGGCGCAGGACATGCTGGCCGGCGCCACCGCCTATGCGTCCGAGCAGATCGGAGCGATCCGCACGCTGCAGTCCTTCACCAACGAGAAGCTCGTCACCGGCCGCTTCGCGGCGGCCGTGGAGAACGCCTTCACGGCGGCGCGGGCGTCCATCCTGGCGCGCTCCCTGCTTACATTCATTGCGATCTTCCTGATCTTCTCCTCGGTCGTGGCGGTGCTCTGGTTCGGCTCCCACGACGTGCTGGTCGGGGCCATGTCGCCCGGCACGCTCGGCCAGTTCCTGCTCTATGCGGTGTTCGCCGCCGGTGCCCTCGGCGCGCTCTCGGAGGTCTGGGGCGAACTGGCGCTGGCGGCCGGCGCGGCCGAGCGGATGACCGAAATCCTTGCCGAGCCTCCGGCGATCGTCGCGCCGCGCGAGCCGGTCGCCCTGCCGGCGGCCACGGGCGCTATTGCCTTCGAGAAGGTCTCCTTCGCCTATCCGGCGCGCCCCGACCGCGCGGCCGTCCACGACCTGGCCTTTACGGTGAAGCCCGGCGAGACGGTGGCGATCGTCGGCCCCTCCGGAGCGGGCAAAAGCACCGTGTTCTCGCTGATCCAGCGCTTCTACGATCCCGATGCCGGGATCGTCCGCGTCGACGGCGTCGATCTGAGGCGGGCGGACCCGGCGGCCGTGCGCGCCCGCATCGCCATCGTGCCGCAGGACGTCGCCGTCTTCGCCGCCAGCGCGCGCGACAATATCGGCTTCGGCCGGCCGGGCGCGTCGGACGGCGAAATCGAGGCGGCGGCGAAGGCGGCTCTGGCCGACGAGTTCATCGGCCGGCTGGCCGAGGGCTACGACACGCAGCTCGGCGAGCGCGGCGTGATGCTGTCGGGCGGTCAGCGCCAGCGCATCGCGATCGCCCGCGCCATCCTGCGCGACGCGCCGATCCTGCTTCTCGACGAGGCGACATCGGCGCTCGACGCGGCCAGCGAAATGCTGGTGCAGGAAGCGCTCGACCATCTCATGCAGGGCCGCACCACGCTGGTCGTCGCGCATCGCCTCGCCACCGTGCTCAAGGCCGACCGCATTCTGGTCATGGAGGACGGGCGGATCGTCGAAGAGGGCACCCACAAGAGCCTGGTGGCGCGCGGCGGCGTTTACGCCAAGCTCGCGCGCCTGCAGTTCGAGACCGGCGCGGACGCGTTCAAGGGCGCGGCGGAGTAATCTCGCCGTTTACCCGACTCTCCCGACAAGGGCGGCATTGCCGCCGCCGCTACCATCGGGGTTCTATCCCAGCAGGTTGCGCGCCGTGCGCATGAAAATCCTCGCGCCGATCGGGATGAGGTCGTCGGGGAAATCGTAGTCGGGGTTGTGCAGGGAGGGGTGGTTCTCGCCGGCGCCCAGAAAGAACATCGCCGAGGGGCTGCTTCTGCCGAAGATGCCGAAGTCTTCCGAGGCGCGCATCGGCAGGCCGTCTTCCGTGTGGCGGATGCCCTCCTGGTCGAGTGCGGTACGCAGATGGCCGACCGCGTCCGGCGCGTTCATGCTGGCGACGAAGATTTCGTGATAATCGATGGCCGATGTCAGGCCGTATTCGCGGGCGCTGGTCCGGACAAGGTCTTCGGCGGCGGCGCACAGGCCGGCCATGCGGTCGTCGAGCCGCGTCCGCAAGGTCGCCCAGACCTCGGCGCGCCCCGGCGCCACGCCGAAGACGGCTTCGCCCATCGAGGCATGGGTGACGGTCACCATGCCGAAGTCGTCGTCTCTGAAGGCACCGCCGCCGAGTTTCGCCAGCACGGGCATCAGCTTGCTGACGGCCGGCATCGGCGAAACACCGGTTTCAGGCATCGAAGAGTGCGCGGTCTTGCCTTCCAGCACGATGCGCATGCCGCGCGAGGCGCAGTTCACGACGCCCGGCTTCAGCCTGACCTCTCCGAAGGGAACGCCCGGCAGATTGTGCAGGGAGAACGAGAAGTCCGGCGCGATCGCGCCGAAGCGCGGATCGGCGACCACGCCGGCCGCGCCGTCGCCGGTCTCCTCCGCCGGCTGGAACATCAGCACGACGCGGCCACGCGCCGGGCGCTGCCGCCCGAACTGGCGACCCAGCGCGGCAAGGATCGTGGTGTGCCCGTCATGGCCGCACATATGCGACTTGCCCGGCACGCGCGAGGCATGCGGCACGCCCGACAGCTCCTCGATCGGCAGGGCATCGAGCTCGGAACGGAACAGCAGCGTGGGACCGGGCCTGCCGCTGTCATAGACCATTGCCACGCCATGCCCGCCCAGCCCGGTCAGCACGTCGTCCGGCCTCGTGTCGGCGAGAAAGGTGACGACCTCGCGGGCGGTGGCCTCCTCCTCGTTGGAAATCTCCGGCTGTCGGTGCAGCTGGCGCCGCCATGCGGCGAGTTCGACAAGGTCCTGGTTCGTCAGGGTCAATTGCGCCTCCGCTCTCGGTTCCTGCCCGCCGCTCAGGCGGAATAGCGCGCGCGCAGATGCGCGATGAAATAGCCGGCGTCGAGCCCTTGGCCGGTCGCCCGTTCCATCAGCTCCGGGGTCGACCAGCGCGAGCCCTGCGACCAGATGTTGTCGTGCCGCCAGCCGTTGATGACCGTAAAGTCGCCGTGGGCGAGATCCTCGTCGGCCCGCGGATGGGCCTTCGTCAGCGCGGCCCATTGCTGCGCCGCCATCATGGCGCCGAGCGTATAGGAGGGGAAATAGCCGAAGGCGCCGGCTGCCCAGTGCACGTCCTGCATCGGGCCGTCGGCGGGGTTGTCGATGGTGGACAAGTCGAGATAGGCACGCATCTTCGCATCCCAGGCTTCCGGGATCTGCGCAACCTCCAGCCGGCCGGCCACCAGCTCCTGTTCCAGCTCGTAGCGCAGGATGACATGCAGCGGGTAGGTCACTTCGTCGGCGTCGACGCGGATCAGGCCGCGCTCGACATGGTGGACATGCGGCAGGATGTCGTCGAGCGTCCAGCTCTCGCCGAGATGGGACTCGACCACCGGCAGCGCCCAGCGCCAGAAGGCCGGATTTCGGCCGATCTGCTTTTCCACGAACAGGCTCTGGCTCTCGTGGACGCTCATGCCGCGCGCCTTGCCGAGCGGCCAGTGCGACCACTGTTTCGGCAGGTTCTGTTCGTAGAGCGCATGGCCGGTCTCGTGCAGCGTGCCCATCAGCGCCGACAGGAACTCGGCCGTGCGGTAGCGGGTGGTGATGCGCACGTCGCTCGGCACGCCGCCGCAGAAGGGATGGTGCGAGACCGACAGGCTGCCATGCGTCAGATCGAAGCCGACCGCCACCATCATGGCCAGCCCGAGTTCGCGCTGCTTTTCGATGGGGTAATTGCCGGAAAGCGGCTTCAGCGGCCGCTTCGCCAGCCGCTCCTGCTGGGCGGCGAGCGCCTGCGGGACGAAATCCTTGAGGAAGGCTTTCAGCTCGGCGAAGACCGGCGTGATCTCGGCCACGCGATTGCCGGGATCGTACTGTTCCATCAGCGCGTCATAGGGCGCGAGGCCGAGCGCCTCGGCGCGCATGGTCGCTTCCTCGCGCACCAGCGAGACGACGTTTTCCAGCGCCGGCTGGAATGCCGCCCAGTCGTTCCTGGCGCGCATGTCGCGCCAGAGTTGCTCGCAGCGCATGCGCGCGGCCGTCTGGCGCTCGACGAACTCGGACGGCAGGCAGGTCATGTTGGTATATTGGCGGCGGAATTCGCGGAGCGCCGCCGCCTGCTCCTCGTTCAGCACTTCCCTGCCGGCGGCGTCGATCCAATCGGCGATCTCCGGTGCCGTCGCCTGGCGATGAAACATGCCGGCAAGCATGGCCATTGCCTCGGCGCGCTTTTCGCCGCCGCCCACGGCCATATGGGTGGCCTCGTCGGCGCCGAGGATGGCCAGCGCGTGTTCCAGGGCTTCCAGCCTGTGACCGAGCGCGTCGAGTTTCTCGAACGACATTTTTTCCCCTTGGCTTTGCTTGCGGCGGCGCAAGAGACACCGGCAGGCAGGCAATGGCAAGGCCCGCACCGACAGGATCGGCTGGACCATGACGGCACCGGCCCTCCGTACCAGCCTTCTGGCATAGGCCGACAGGGCAGGAGGGGCGCGCGAAAAAGAAAACGCCCGGCCGGGCCGGGCGTCTCGCTGTCCTGGATTTCGGATCGATTGGTCTACTTGGTGTAGACCGGCTCGGGCGTCGGCTCGTAGGCCACCGGCACGGGCTGCGAGCAGCGGGGATCGCCGCCGAACTGGTAGCGCAGGCCGCCGCGCACTTCATGCACGTTGAAGCCCTTGTCGAAGCCGGGGCCGGAGCTGCTGGTGTCATATTCGAACATGCGCCCGCCCTGGATGTGGGTGAAGCGATAGCCGGCGTCCACCTTCCAGTGGTCGGTCAGACAGTAGGAGGCGCCGGCCATGAGCGAGTAGGCGAAGCGCCAGTTCTTGGAGCCCGGATTGGTCTCGGTGGTGTTGGGATCGTAAACCCTGTCCCACTTGATATGGGCGCCGCCGATGCCCGCGCCGACATAGGGCGTGAAGCCGTTCCAGGTGCCGATGTCGGCATAGGCGTTCGCCATCAGCAGGTAGGTGCTCATGTTCGAATGCTCGTCGGAGGTGCACCCGCCGGCGCAGGCGGTGGAGCCGCGGAACTTGCTCTTGAACCAGTAGTCGCCCGTCAGGTCGACGCGGAAGTGGTCGTTCACCTGATAGCCGACGCCGAGACCGAGGGAGGGGGCGCCGCGCAGCTTGTAGCTGGTGAATTCATTGTAGCCGCCCGGCGTGGTGATGTAGCGGGGCGCGCCCTTCATGTCGGTCCAGTGATAGTCGAGATCGCCGCGGATGTACCAGCCGTTGGTGTCGGCGGGCTGGTAGACCGGCTCGGCCGGCGCTTCCTCGACCACCGGTTCGATCAGGTCGGCGGCCCATGCGGGCGCCGCGATGCCGGCGACCATGCCGACCAGGATCGCTGTCCTTGCAAAGTTGAACATCCTCGTCACCCCTGGAGACGCCGGAACCCGTTCGGCCCGGCTCGATTGCCTTCGGTGGTGGATAATGAATTGCAAAGGTTAAAAGCCGTTTAACCCTGCCGATTAACCAAGAATCGCTAAAATCCGAATGATCGACCCGGTAATCCGAAACAAAAAGCCCGCGCGAGGCGGGCTTCCGATCGGCGGCTTTCGGTGCCGCTCAGGCGGCGTTGCGCACCTCGGAAATGGCGTCGACGATCTCGTCGACCACCTTCTCGACCAGTTGCGAGTCGTCGCCCTCGGCCATGACGCGGATAAGCGGTTCGGTGCCGGACGGCCGGATGACCAGGCGGCCGGTCGCGCCGAGACGTTGGCGCGCGTCCTCGATCGCCGCCTTGACGCGCTTCTCCTCCAGCGGAGCGCCGCCGGAAAAGCGCACGTTCTTCAGCACCTGCGGCACCGGCTCGAACTTGCGGGACAGTTCGCTGACGGGCTTGTTCTGGCGCTTCACGCAGGCAAGCACCTGCAGGGCGGACACAAGTCCGTCGCCGGTGGTGGAGAAATCGGAAAGCACGATATGGCCCGACTGCTCGCCGCCGACATTGAGGCCGTGGGCACGCATATGCTCGACCACGTAGCGGTCGCCGACCTTGGTGCGGTGGAGCTGCAGGTTCAAGCTGCCGAGGAAACGCTCGAGCCCGAGATTGGACATGATGGTCGAGACCACGCCGCCGCCGGCGAGGCGGCCGGTCTGGTGCCAGGACTCGGCGATCATCGCCATGATCTGGTCGCCGTCGACGATCTCGCCCTGTTCGTCGATGATGACGACGCGGTCGGCGTCGCCGTCCAGCGCGATGCCGATATCGGCGCGCACTTCATGCACCTTCTTCTGCAATTCGACGGGATGGGTCGAGCCGCATTCCTTGTTGATGTTGAAGCCGTTCGGCTCGACGCCGATGGTCACCACCTCGGCGCCGAGTTCCCAAAGCGCGGCCGGCGCGACCTTGTAGGCGGCGCCGTTGGCGCAGTCGACGACGATGCGCAGGCCCGACAGCGACATGGAGCGCGGCAGGGTGCGCTTGGCGAATTCGATGTAGCGGTCGTGCACGCCGTCGACGCGCTTGGCGCGGCCAAGTCCGTCGGAATCGGCGAGCGCCATCTCGACGTCGGAATCCAGCATCCGCTCGATGCGATCCTCGATCTCGTCGGAAAGCTTGAAGCCGTCCGGCCCGAACAGCTTGATGCCGTTGTCGTAGTAGGCATTGTGCGAGGCCGAGATCATCACGCCCATGTCGGCGCGCAGGGAATGCACCAGCATCGCCACGGCCGGCGTCGGGATCGGGCCGAGCAGGAACACGTCCATGCCGGCGGCGCACAGGCCCGCGACCAAAGCGTTTTCGATCATGTAGCCCGACAGGCGGGTGTCCTTGCCGAGGACGACGCGATGGCGATGGCTTCCGCGCTGGAAGGAAAGGCCGGCGGCCATGCCGACGCGCATGGCGACCTCGGCGGTCATGGGGAACTTGTTGGCTCGCCCGCGAATGCCATCGGTGCCGAAATAACGTCCTGCCATCACCTATCGTCCCTGGCGGCTTTTCATGTCGCCCGTCAATGCCATAACTGCCGCGCGGCCGGCCATCACATTGTATGATCCTACGTTACCAATTCTTAGAAAACCGTTGTTCCGCCCGAATGGGCCGGATTCCGGCCCGTGCAAGCGATAGCACATCAATGGCGCTGGCGCAGCCGTTCACGTAGCGCTATGGATTAACCCGAAGGGTTGATGAGAGCAGCACAATGGAGGCGAAGATGCTCATCGATAAACTCGCGACATTGACGGGAGCGGCCGTCGTGGCGTTGTTCCTGGCGGCGCCGGCCAGCGCGCTGACGATGGCCGAATGCAGCACGAAGTACCAGGCGGCGAAGGACGCCGGCACGCTGGACGGACAGACCTGGAACCAGTTCCGCAAGGGCGAGTGCGGATCGGACGCCAGCGCCGCCGAGACAAGCAAGCCCGCAAAGAAGACGAAGAAGGCGGCCGCGGCGGACGATTCATCCGACGCCAAGGGCCTGTCGATGGCGGACTGCTCGGCCAAGTATCAGGCCGCCAAGGAAGCCGACACGCTGAACGGCATGAAGTGGAACGACTTCCGCAAGGAGGAATGCGGCGCGGGGGCCAGCGCCACGGCGGCTTCCGCCAAGAAGGCGACCAAGTCGAGCGCCTCGGATGACTCGTCCGATGCCAAGGGCCTGTCGATGGCGGACTGCTCGGCCAAGTATCAGGCCGCCAAGGAAGCCGACACGCTGAACGGCATGAAGTGGAACGACTTCCGCAAGGCAGAATGCGGCCCGGGTGCCAGCGCCACGGCGGTTTCCGTGAAGAAGGCGAAGAAATCGGCGTCCTCGGACGATTCCTCCGACGCCAAGGGTCTGACGATGGCGCAATGCTCGGCCAAATATCAGGCGGCCAAGAGCGGCGATACGCTGAACGGCATGAAGTGGAACGATTTCCGCAAGGCCGAATGCGGGGCCAATGCCGCTGACGACGACAGCGTCCCCTCGACGGACGAGGCGACCTATACGGGCGATCCGGTAAAGCCGTCGATCAAGGCGCCGCGCGGCGTCAAGTTCCCCAGCGGCGTCGCCAAGAAATATACGAACGAGACCCCCGGCAAGGCGCGCATGCACACCTGCCTCGACCAGTATTACGCCAACAAGGATGCCGATTCGCTGAACGGCTTGCGCTGGATCCAGAAGGGCGGCGGCTATTACAGCCTGTGCAACGCCAGGCTGAAGAGCTGACCCACGTTTTCCCGGAATGAAGCAAAGGCCCGCGGCGACATCCGCGGGCCTTCTCTATTTCAAAAGCCATGGACGACCGAACGGTCGCTATTGCGCCGGGGCGGTGTCGGCCGGCGGCGTTGACTGAGTATCGGCCGGCGCCATCGTGTTGTTGTCGGCGGGTGCCGTCGTGCTGGTGTCGGCCGGAGCGGAAGATGTTGAGTCGGATGCGGACCCGCCGGAGTTGTCGCTGCAGGCCGCCACGGCGCACAGGGCTGCGCCCAAAGCTGCGAAAAGATAGAATCTATGGGTCATGTCGTCCCTCACGATTGACGCCCCCACGCGTTCAGAAGGGCAACCGAAGGGCCGGCAAGTCAATATTGGACCGATTGGGACAGCTTCAATCTTTCTTACCCGCTGTAATCGCGGCGCTTGAAGCGGAGAGCTGTGCTGCCACGGCAGCTACATCGTCGGTGCGGCCGCTTACAGGCAAGGGCGAGGCTCGACTTAGCCGGGAGTGAGACAATCGTCGAGCCTCGAGCCCGCTGACCCCCTCGTCAGCACGGTGCAGTCTGTTGAAATTCGGCGAATCAGGCAACCCTCGGCTGTGGACAAGTCAGAGCAACGGGCGTTCCGACGAATGCAGTTCCGCTGCTGCATCCTGGTTGTCGTAGCCGCATTTGTGCGGACGCCGGACGATTCTGCCCGGCTGCAATATGCTCTGGCGCGGCCTGAAGGCATGAAATGAAAGACCCCGCCGAAGCGGGGCCTTCCCGGTTTCGTCAGGCCCAGAACCAGACCCAGACGCGCTCGCGGCGGCAGCGCCTGCGCCAGCGGCCATGCCGCCAGTAGCGGCTGCAGACGGTGCGCCACTCGCGCCGCCGGCGCCGGCGCCGGTGGCGGTCGTGGTGGCGACGATCATGCCGGCTGTGATGCCTGCGGTGGTCGACGAGTTCGACCTCGGGCGTATCGCCGGCAACGGCATCGGCGGTTTCCAGGTCGTCGAGAATGCCCGGCCTGTTCGGCATTCCGGCAAGCGCCGCCGATGGCTTCACGGCTGTGACGACGGCAGCCGCGCCGGCCAGTCCAAGTACACCGGTAAGAAAGGATCTCCGATCCATCGCTTCCTCCTGTATCGATGCCCCTCACCATAATCTCGATGGACGAAGCTGAACAGGCGCTGAACGAAAGCCGGGGCGTTCGGAAACGCGCCGCACTTTTTCACGAGGGAAGCCGTCTTCACGACCTGCGTGCCCCGGCCGTTCGCCACAGGCGTTCCCGTCATTGACAAAGTGCCTTGGCCCGTGCTTCTTTTACAAAAGAAAAATAAAAATACAAAAGTTTCAGACGACGCTGAATCTTGCGGTATGAGACGGATCGGGAGGAATGTTCATGGCTGTGTATCTGCAGCTGCAGGGTCTGCAATGAGCGACGTGGCGAGTGTCGAGCGTGCGCGCGGCCTTGCCCTGCCGCGCTTCCTGACCGCCGATTCCCCGGTTCCGTGGCTGTTGCCGATCACCGCCATGCTGACGGTGTTCGGTCTTTATCCGCTCGGCTATTCGATCTGGCTGTCCCTGCACAAACGCAACGTGCTCACGCGTCAGCTCGACTTCGCCGGCGGCTACCAGTGGGCGAAGGCGTTCTCCGACGCGCGCATGTGGGGGGCGCTGGAGACGACGCTCCTCTACACCTTCGTCGCGCTGGCGCTGCAACTGGTGCTCGGCATCCTGATCGCGCTGCTCTTGGACACCGACCGGCGCGGCTACGGCGTGCTGCGGGCCATGATGACGCTGCCGCTGGTCGTGCCGCCGGCCGTCACCGGCATGATGTTCCTGTTGATGCAGGACGGTTCGTTCGGCGTCCTGTCCTTCTACCTCTACGCGCTCGATCTCGTCTCGCCGGCCCGGCCGCTGCTGACGCAGCCGCACACGGCGCTGATCGCCGTCATGCTGGCCGACATATGGCAATGGACGCCGTTCATGGTGCTGATCATGCTGGCGGGCCTGCGCTCGCTGCCGAAGGACCCGTTCGAGGCGGCCGCGATCGACGGCGCCAGCGCCGTCCAGACCTTCTTTAGGCTGACGCTGCCGATGCTGCGCAAGGTTATCGCCGTGGCGGTGCTGATCCGCGGCGTCGATCTCTTCCGCATCTACGACTACGTCTACATCATCACCGCAGGCGGTCCCGGCACCGCGACCGAGACGCTGTCCTTCTATGCCGGCCGCATCTATTTCACCGGCGATTTCCCCTACGCCGCAACGCTGTCGCTGATCGTTCTGATCGTGCTGATCGTCGTCTCGAACATCTTCGTGCGCGTCTTCAAGGTGAGGTTCTGATGGAGCCGACCTTCTTCCAGAAAAGGCTGCGCGACGTCGTCGCCGTCATCGTCGTGGCGATCTTCATGTTTCCCATCGCCTGGTGGGCGCTGTCCTCGATCAAGCCCTATTCGGCGATCTTCGACCGCTCCGGCCCTGTCTATGTCGACTTCACGCCGACGCCGGACAACTACCGCGTCACGCTGCTGGGCGTCTCGCGTGTGCAGATCGGCATGGAGCAGGGCGGCGACGCGGCGGGCGTCATCAAGGGCGGCGCGAATTCCTACGATTCGCGCCAGTCGCTGGCGGACAGCGCCATCATCGCGGTCGGATCGACGATCGTGACCCTCTTTCTCGCGACGCTCGCGGCCTATTGCCTGTCGCGCATGCAGTTCGTCGGGCAGCAGAGTTTCCTGTTCTGGATCCTGTCGCAGCGCTTCATGCCGCCGATCGCGATGGTCATTCCCATCGTCTTCATGTTCCGCGACCTCGGGCTGCGCGACACCTATCTCGGCCTGATCCTCGTGCACACGCTGATCAACCTGCCGCTCGCGGTGCTGCTCCTGAAATCGTTCTTCGACGACGTGCCGCGCGAGATCGACGAGGCGGCGATGATCGACGGCGCAACCAGAGCGCAGACCTTCTACAAGATCGTGCTGCCGATGGTGAAGGGCGGCATGGCCGCCGCCGCCGTGCTCTGCTTCATCTTTTCGTGGACGGAGTTCCTGCTGTCGCTGTTCCTGACGACGGAAATCCGCACCGTTCCGGTGAAGATCTCCACCTTCGTCACCTCGACGGCGACCGAGTGGGGCTACATCACCGCGCTGGGCACCTCGGCCATCGTCCCCAGCTTCATCTTCATCCTGCTCGTCCAGCGGCATCTGGTCCGGGGGCTCACCCTCGGCTCGCTCAAGGACTGAGCCAACAAGAAAAACGAATTCAAGGTCAACCGGAGGAAGTGCAATGAGCTTGAAAGATCACGACAAGAAGACATTCATCGTCGACGCCTGCAACGATTTCACGGCAAAGCGCCTGACGAAGCGCGATTTCATGCGCAGGATGGCGATGGCCGGCGTCGGCTTCTCCGCCTTCAACGCCGGCCTGCTCGGCGGTGGGCGCAAACGCGGCGGCCTGCTCGGCCTGGGGCCGGATGAGGCCCAGGCGCAGGACGCCGACATGCTGAAGTGGCTGGCCGATGTCGGCAAGCCTTATGCCGGCACCAAGATCCGCTACACCTCCGAGGCGACGCCGCCCTCGATCGTCGCCAACCAGCTCGTCGCCGGCGAGTTCACCAAGGCGACCGGCATCGAGGTCGAGGTCGAGATCGTGCCGCTGGAGCAGGTGCTGGCCAAGGCGACGCAGGACGTGCAGGGCCAGCTCGGCACCTACGACCTTTACTATCTCGACCAGTCCTGGATGGCGACCTTCTCGCAGGACGTCATCGACCCGCGCGAGTACTACGACCAGAACAAGGAGCTGGCCATGCCGGGCTTCGACTGGGACGATTTCTCCAAGCCGCTGGTCGACGGCATCGCCATGTACAACGGCAAGCAGTGCGGCATCCCCTTCGATATCCCGATCTTCATCCTGATGTACCGCAAGGACCTGTTCGACAAGCACAACATCGCGCTGCCGAAGGACCTCGACGAGTACCTAAAGGTCGTGCAGCAGATGACCGAGGCCGAGAAGGGCAACGGCATCTTCGGCACCGCCTGCCAGGCGAAGTCCGGCCACTATTCGCTGGAATGCGACTGGACCATGGCGCTGTGGGGGCACGGCGGCTCGATCTTCAACAAGGACAAGATGTTCGCCGGCAATGACGAGCAGGGCGTCACCGGCCTGAAGTTCTACCAGGAACTGGTCAAGAACTCGCCACCCTCGGCCACTACCTGGACCTGGGACGGCCAGGGCCAGGCGCTCACCCAGGGCGCGGCGGCCATGGCGATCACCTGGGGCGAGGACTTCCCCGGCTTCGACGCCAACGATTCCAAGGTCAAGGGGCTGTTCGAGGCGCTGCCGGCGCCGAAGGAAGTGCCCGGACGACGGGCGGCGGCCGATTGCGGCTTCAACGAGATCCCGGCCGTCGGCCATCAGGGCGGCTCGACCATCTCGCTGTCGCAATATTCCAAGAACAAGGAAGCGGCCTGGCTGTTCATGCAGTGGGTGTGCTCGAAGGATGTGATGGCGCGCGTCTCGACCCTCGGCGGCGGCGCCTCGCCGATGCGCAACTCGTCCTTCACCGATCCGCGCGTCAAGGAAAAGGCCGTCGTCGGCCCGGGCACGACGCGCCATTTCGACGCCATCAAGTGGACGATCGACAACCAGATGGGCTCCGAGCCGGACATGCCGATCTGGGCCGACTTGTCGAACAACGACATCCCGGTCGAACTGGGCAAGCTGCTCACCGGCCAGGATTACAACGGCGACGCCAAGGCCTGCCTGGACGCGATCGGCAAGATCGTCGACGGCAAGGTGGCCGATGCCGGCCTGCGCTGACAGCGCCTCCCAAGCACGCGGCGGCGGTCCCACGGGCCGCCGCCGTGTCGGCCACCGGCATCATGAAACCTGACCTCGTCATCGGCGTCGATTCCTCCACCTCGGCCACCAAGGCGATCGCCTGGGACCGGGAGGGTCGGGCCGTGGCTTCCGGCCGGTCGGAAATCTCCATTTCCAACCCAGCGCCCGGTCATTTCGAGCAGGATCCCGCCGAATGGTGGAGCTCGACCGTGAAGGCGCTGCGCGCCGTGACGGCGAAGGTCGATCCGGCCCGCATAGCCGGGCTGGCGATCTCGAACCAGCGCGAGACCTTCGGCCTGTTTGGCGAGGACGGCACCGCGCTCTGTCCGGGCACGGTGTGGCTGGACGAGCGCGCGCGGCCGCAGGAACGGCGCTTCGGGGAATCCTTCGGTGCAGGCCGGGTGCACGAGATCTCCGGCAAACCGCTCGACGTCATTCCCTGCCTCTACCGGATGATCTGGTTCCGCGAGGAGGAGCCTGCCGTTTTCGCGAAGGCGGAGCGACTCGCGGATGTCCACGGCTTTCTTGCCTTCAACCTCACCGGCCGCTGGGCGACCTCGACCGCTTCCGCCGACCCTATGGGCGTCTTCGACATGCGCGCCCGACGCTGGTCGGCCGAGATCCTGGAAGCGGCCCGCGTGCCGCAAAGGACGATGCTCGAACTGGAGCCGCCCGGCACGGTGATCGGCACGATCAGCGCGGCGGCTGCAGGGGCGACCGGCCTGCGGGAAGGCACGCCCGTCATCGCCGGCGGGGGCGACGGCCAGTGCGCGGGCACCGGCGCCGGCGTGCTGCGGGAAGGCCATGCCTACATCAACCTCGGCACCGCCGTGGTCTCGGGCACTTATGGCCGTGATTACCGCCACGACCTGGCTTTCCGAACCGAGACGGCCATTGCCGAGAACGGCTACATCTTCGAGACCTGCCTGCGTTCCGGCACCTTTCTGGTCGACTGGATGACGCGCGAACTGATGGCGCCGCCGGGCGTGGCGGCCGACCACCTGAAGAGCCTGGAGGCGGAAGCCGCGGCCGTGCCGGTCGGCGCCGGCGGGCTGGTGATGCTGCCCTACTGGCAGGGCGTCATGGACCCGCATTGGGACAGTTCCGCGCGCGGCGTCATCGCCGGCCTGTCGGGCTCGACGCGGCGCGGTCACGTCTACCGCGCCACGCTGGAGGCGATCGCCCTGCATCAGGCCGAGACGAGCCGGCGCATGGCGGAAGTTATCGGACGCGAGGTCGCGGACTACGTCGCCATCGGCGGCGGCGCGGCCTCGGATCTCTGGATGCAGATCCTGGCAGATGCGCTGGGCAAGCCGGTCGGCCGCACCTTGACGGTTGAGGCATCGTCGCTCGGCGCCGCCATGGCGGCGGCCAAGGGCGTCGGCTGGTTCCCGACGATCGCCGAGGCCTCCGATGCCATGGCCGGGACCGTGACCGCGCGCTTCGAACCGGACCCGCGCCGCGCCGCGCGCTACGGCGAATTGCGTGCGCTGCACGCCGAACTGTGGCCGGCCCTGCAGGCCTGGAACCGCAAGCTGGCGGCTTTCACGGAGCGCGCCGGTGACTGAACGGACCAACTGGAACGCGCTGATCGAGGATGTGGTCGCGGGCCGCTGGACGGATCCGGCGACCGGCAGGCCCATCGTGCTGCCGTTCGAGACGATCGAGATCGCCGAGACGCTGGACGGGCGCGAAGCGGAGCTGATCCGGCCGCTCGGCCTCGGCTCGCGGCTCGCCGTGGTCTCCGACACCAATACGGTGGAGGCGATGGGCCGGCGCGTGGCGCGGGCCTTGCAGCCGATCGCGGCGGTGGACGAGATCGTGCTGGCGGACGGTCTCGCCTGCGACGAGCCTTCCATCGATCTCGTCCGCGACAGGACGCACGGGGCGGACGCCATCGTCGCGGTGGGGTCGGGCGTCGTCAACGATCTGTGCAAGCACGCCTCCTTCCTCGACGGCCGGCCCTACGCCGTGTTCGGCACGGCCGCGTCGATGAACGGCTACGGCGCATCGACCGCGTCGGTGACGCTGCGCTCCGGTCTCAAGACGTCGGTGTCGTCGCGCGCGCCGCGCGGTATCTTCATCGATCTCGACGTATCGGCGAAGGCGCCGTCATGGCTGAGTGCGGCGGGGTTGGGCGACAGCCTGTGCCGGCCGACCGCCCAGATCGACTGGTGGGCGTCGCACGCCCTGTTCGGCACGCCCTACGACGCCGCGCCCTTCGAACTGCTCGCCGATGACGAGCCGCGCATGATCGCCCATGCCGCCGGTCTGGCGCGCCACGACATCGCCGCGATCGGCCATCTGCACCGGGTGATGACGCTGTGCGCCTTCGGCGTCTGTCTGGCCGGCGTGTCCAATCCCGGCTCGATGGGCGAACATCAGATCTCGCACTGGATCGACATGTTCGCCGGCGACGACCATCCGGGCACCACGCACGGCCAGCAGGTGGGCGTCGCCTCGCTCGTCATGGCGCGGCTACAGCAACGCCTGCTGAGCCGGGAGAGGCCGCCTGTCGTGCGGCCGACTGTCGTCGACGAGACCGCGATGCGCGCGCGCTACGGCGCGACGCTCGCGCCCTTGTGCATCGCCGAGATGAAGAAGACCGCGCTGGACAGCGAGGGTGCCGACGCCCTGAATGATCGGCTTGAAGCGGCGTGGCCGTCTCTGCGCCGCAACATGGCGGCGATGGCGCTTCCCGTCGGGGCGATGGAAGGCGCGTTGCGCGCCGCCGGCGGGCCGACCACCGCGCGCGAGCTCGGCCTGCCGCGCGTGGTCTGGCGCGACGCCATCCGCTACGCCCGCGAGATACGCGGCCGCTGGTCCTTCCTCAATCTCGCGGCGGACTCGGGGCTTCTGGACGATTTCATCGAAGAACAGGAATGACCGGCATGGCATCCGTTACCATTACCGACATCGCCAAGAGCTACGGCAGCGTCGAAATCATCAAGGGACTGGACCTCGCCATCGAGGACGGCCAGTTCGTGGTGCTGCTGGGGCCGTCGGGCTGCGGCAAGTCCACGCTGCTCAGGATGATCGCCGGCCTGGAGCCGATCACGGCGGGCGAAATCCGCATCGGCGAGCGCGTCATCAACAAACTGCATCCGAAAGACCGGGACATCGCCATGGTGTTCCAGAACTATGCGCTCTACGCCCACATGACCGTCTTCGACAACATGGCCTTTTCCATGCAGTTGAAGCATGTGCAGAAGGCCGAGATCGCCGAGAAGGTCGCGTGGGCTGCCTCGATCCTCAATCTCGAACCCTATCTCAAGCGCTATCCGCGCGAACTGTCGGGCGGCCAGCGCCAGCGCGTCGCCATGGGCCGCGCCATCGTGCGCAATCCCGCGGTCTTCCTGTTCGACGAGCCGTTGTCCAACCTCGACGCCAAGCTGCGCGTACAGATGCGCACCGAGATCAGGGAGTTGCACCAGCGCCTCGCCACCACCACGGTCTACGTCACGCACGACCAGATCGAGGCGATGACCATGGCCGACGTCATCGTCATCATGCGCGACGGGATCATCGAGCAGACCGGCCGCCCGCTCGACGTCTACGACCATCCCAACAATCTCTTCGTCGCGCAATTCATCGGCTCGCCGGCCATGAACCTGATCTCCGGCGAGGTCGTGGCCGAGAACGGCGGTGCGGTGCTGAAGGCCGATGGCCTGACGCTGCGGCTGCCGGCGGGTGCGGCCGTGCAGGCGGGTCAGAAGATCGTCTTCGGCATCAGGCCCGAGCACCTCAAGCCGGGCGAGGCCGGCAAGGGCATCGCGGCCACGGTCTCAACCGTCGAGCCCACCGGGCCGGAAATCCATCTCTATGCGGACGCTGCCGGCAAGGACCTTTGCGCGATCACGCAGGAGCGCATCAGCCCGAAGCCCGGCGCGCCGATCACGCTGGTCCCGACGGTCGACCGCATTCACCTGTTCGACCAGCAGAGCGGCAAGCGGCTGGAGGTCGGGGCGTGACGCACCGCATCGTCATTCTTGGCGCCGGCGTGATGGGGTCGGCCATGACGCTGCCCGGCGCGCATGGCGGCTCCCGCGTCGATCTCGTCGGCACGCATCTCGACGAGGAGATCGTCCGCTCGGTCGCCGGCAACGGTCTTCATCCGCGGCTGGGCGTGACCCTGCCCGCGAGCGTCGAGGCCCATTCCTGGACCGACTTCGGCACGGTGATGCGCCAGCCGCCTGACCTCCTGATCCTCGGCGTCGCGTCGGCCGGCGTCGGCTGGGCGATCGACCGCATCGTCGAATCCGTTTCCGCGCCGGTTCCCATCCTGATGGTCACCAAGGGGCTGACGGCGGGTGAGGGCGGCATCGGCCTGTTGCCCGATCTCGTGGCGCGCGAGGTCGAGCGGCGCACCGGCATGGCCATGCCGGTGATGGCCATCGGCGGCCCCTGCATCGCCGGTGAATTGGCCGCGGGGCGCGACACCTCGGTCGTGGTGACCAGCGCGGACGCCGGGCTTCTCGCGCACGTCATCGATATGCTCGAGGCGCCCTACTATCACGCGCGCCCGTCCGCCGACGTCGCCGGCGTCGAGATCTGCGCGGCGTTCAAGAATTTCTTCACGCTTGCCGTCGGTGCGCCGGCAGGCCAGTTGGAGAGACAGGGCCGGGCCGGCAACGGCGCGCTGATGCACAACCACGCCGCCTCGCTGTTCACCCAGGCGCTGCGCGAGATGACGGTGCTGGCCGAGCATGCCGGCGGCACGGCCGAAACCGTGACGGGCCTCGCCGGGGCCGGCGATCTCTACGTGACCTGCCAGGCCGGCCGCAACGGCCGCATGGGCCGGCTGCTGGGGCTGGGCATTCCCTATTCGCAAGCCAAGCGCGAGCATATGAGCGCCGATACCGTCGAAGGCGCGCAGCTTGCGCTCGACCTTGGTCCCACCCTGCGGCGCATGGCCGAGACCGGCGCACTCGATCCCGCCCGCCTGCCGCTCGCCTTCGCCATCCTCGACACGGTCTGCAACGATGCGCCGCTTGAATTGCGCTATGACTTGTTCCATCGGAGTGCCATATGATCCATGTCCCGCGCCGTGACGGCGGCTGATCTCTCACGCAGGCTCCCGCCGTTCGTTCCGGCAATGCCGGGACGGCGTGACGACCGACGCCCCGGCCGCGCCCAGAACCGGAATCGCAGCTTGTCCAAACCGCGTCAGAAAAACCCCAGTTCCAGCCAGCGGACCCCGTCCGTTCTTTCTCCGGAACGCGAGGAGGAACTGATGGCGCGCGCGGCCTGGCTCGCCTATGTCGGCGACATGACGCAGGCGCAGGTGGCCAAGCATCTTCGCCTCACCAGGCTTCGGGTCAACAAGATGCTGGCCCAGGCGCGCGCCAAGGGCATCGTCCAAATCCGCATCAATTCGCGCATCGCCGCTCTGACCGAACTCGAGGACAGGCTCTGCGCCGCCTACGGCCTCGACCGAGCGACCGTCGTGCCGACGCCGCCGCAGGATGACATGGTCTCGCATGCCGTCGCCGCCGCCGCCGGCGCACTCCTGTCGGAACATGTCGCCGACGGCGTTTCCATCGGCGTCGGCTGGGGACGCACCCTGCAACTCAGCCTGAATTCTGTGACCGTGCGGCCGGTGAAGCGCATGTCCGTGGTCTCTCTGATGGGCGGGCTGACGCGCGGCTCGGCGGTCAACATCTATGACCTGTCGTCGCGATTGGCGGCGATGTTCGACGCCGAGTGCTTCTATATAGCCGCGCCCATCTTCGCCGACACGGAAGCGACGCGCGACCTGCTGCTGCAGCAATCGATGCTGCAGGACGCATTCAAGCGCGCGCGCGAGGTCGACATAGCCTTCGTCTCGGTCGGCCCGCTGCACACGAAGTCCACCATGGCGCGGATCGGCGTGCTCACGCCCGAGACCAGGGCGTCGCTGACAGAAGCCGGCGCGGTCGGCGATTTGTGCGGCTATTACATGAATGCGGACGGCCAACTCATCGACCACCCGCTCAACCGCCGCGTCATCGGCCTGTCGCCGGACGCGCTCCGCAAGATAAAGACCGTCATCCTGGCGGGCGGCGGCCCTGATAAGGTGACGGTCATGCGCGCGGCGCTGCGCATGGGCACCCTTTCGGCGATGGTCACCGACGAGCGAACGGCCGAGGCGATCCTGGCCGGACAGGAAAACGTTTCGGAATAGGTCGTGGTTCTTGGACCGCGCAAACGAGGAACTGAGAGGAAGTCGATCATGAGCAAGGTGCGCGCGCTTGTCTTGGAGCGTCAGAACGAACTGTCGCTGCGCGATATCGACCTGCCGCAGGAGCCGGGACCGGGCGAGGTCAGGATCAGGCTCCACACGGTGGGCGTCTGCGGCTCCGATGTCCATTACTATACCCACGGCCGCATCGGTCCCTTCGTGGTCGATCAGCCGATGGTGCTGGGCCATGAGGCCGCCGGAACCGTCGATGCGCTCGGCGAAGGCGTTACCAACCTCAAGGTGGGTGACCGCGTCTGCATGGAGCCGGGCATCCCGGATCCGAATTCGAAGGCCAGCCGGCTCGGCCTCTACAATGTCGATCCGGCGGTGCGCTTCTGGGCGACGCCGCCGGTGCACGGCGTGCTGACGCCTTATGTCGTGCACGCCGCAGCCTATACTTTCAAGCTGCCGGACAACGTTTCCTTCGCCGAAGGCGCGATGGTCGAGCCCTTCGCCGTCGGCATGCAGGCGGCCGCCAAGGCGAAGATCGCGCCGGGCGACACGGCTGTCGTGCTGGGGGCCGGGCCGATCGGCACGATGGTGGCGATCGCCGCGCTCGCCGGCGGTTGTGCGCGTGTGGTCGTCGCCGACCTGGCGCAGCCGAAGCTCGACATCGCCGCGCGCTATCAGGGCGTCATCCCGGTCAATATCCGCGAGAAGGATCTTGCCGCCGAGGTCATGCGCCTGACCGACGGCTGGGGGGCGGACGTCGTGTTCGAATGTTCCGGATCGCCCAAAGCGTGGGAGAACCTGTTCAGCCTGCCGCGGCCGGCTGGCGCGGTCGTCGCGGTCGGCCTGCCGGTGGCGCCGGTGCCGTTCGACGTGTCGCTCGCCTCGACGCGGGAAATCCGCATCGAGACCGTCTTCCGCTATGCGCACCAGTACGAGCGGGCGATCGCCCTGATGGGCTCCGGCAAGGTCGACCTGAAACCGCTGATCTCGGCGACCTTCCCGTTCGAGGAGGCCATCGCTGCTTTCGACCGTGCGGTCGAAGCGCGACCGGACGACGTCAAGCTGCAGATCGCGATGCCCAACCAGGCCTGAGGCCGGCGCGGAAGGCGCCGCCCGGCATCCGGGAGCGGAGCGCGCGAAGCCTCGCTCGACGGCGTCATCGACCAAAGCCGCCTATCCGGCGTGCCTTGCCGTCAGCGCTTTTTCTATTCCGCGCAGTTCGGCCAGCCCCTTCAGTCGGCCGATCGCCGGATATCCCGGCTGCGCGCCGCGCGCGCAATCGTCGAGAATGTCCTGGCCATGATCGGGCCGCATGGGGATCGCCGCGTCGGCTCGCCCTTCTTGCTTCCTGCGCGCCTCCTCGTCGAGCAGCGCCGAAATGACCGCCACCATATCGGTGTCGCCGCTCAGGTGCTCGTCCTCGTAGAATGACGACGGCGAGGTTTTACCCTCCTTGCGGACGTTGCGCAGGTGGGCGAAATGGATTTTCGGCCCGAACCGTTTCACCATGCCCGGCAGATCATTGTCGTGGCGTGCGCCGAGCGAGCCCGTGCACAGCGTCATGCCGCTGGCCGGACTGTCGACCTTGCCGAGGATGTCGTCGTAGTCGGCCTGCGTCGACATGATCCGCGGCAGCCCCATGAGGGGGAAGGGGGGATCGTCCGGATGGCAGCACAGCCTGAGGCCGAGCCGCTCGGCGGTCGGCACGACCTCCGCCAGGAAGTCGACGAAGTGGCGGCGCAGCCGATCCGCGTCGATGCCGCGATAAGCGGCGAGCGCGTCTCGCAAGCCGTCGAGCGACGTGCTCGCCGCCTCGCCGGGAAGGCCGGCATTGATGCTCAGGCTCAACGCCAGCTTCGCCTGATCGTCCATCGCAGAAAAGCGCTCTTTTGCGACCTGTACCGTATCGGCGTCATAGGATTCCGCAGCGCCGGCGCGCGCGAGGAGGTGAATGTCGAAAACAGCGAAATCGACAAGGTCGAAGCGCATCGTCGTGCCGCCATGGGCCACGCGCCAGGCGAGATCGGTGCGCGTCCAGTCGAGCACTGGCATGAAATTATAGCAGATCACCCCGATGCCGGCGGCGGCGAGATTCTCGAGAGACTGCCGGTAGTTGGCGAAATGGCGCTTCCATTCGCCGCTCTGGGTCTTGATCGCTTCCGAGACAGGCAGGCTTTCCACCACTTCCCAGGCAAGGCCGGTCGGATCGCCGGGCTTGAAATGCGATACCTCCCGCTGCCGCTGCGCGATCGCCTGCGCCTGCCAGACCTCACCCGTGGGCACGTGATGCAGCGCGGTGACGATCGCCTGGGCGCCCGCCTGGCGCGCGTCGCTCAAACTTACTCTGTCGACAGGCCCGAACCATCTCCAGCTATGTCTCATTCATGTGCTCCGGAAATGGACCGAGTCAGCCGAAGGCGAGATTCGGCAGCCACAGGACGATCCCGGGGAAGAACAGCAGGAAGACGATGAGCACGATGACCGTTGCGAGGAACGGCAGCGCCTCGATCGTGTATTCCTCGATCTTGACGTCCATCAGCGAGCAGACGGCGAACATGGCGACCCCGACGGGCGGCGTCATGCCGCCCAGCGTGACGATGCTCATCATCAATATTCCGAAGTGGACAGGGTCGATGCCGACGTGGCTGACCACCGGCACGAATATGGGGGTGAGCAGCAGTACCAGAACCGTGCTTTCGATAAAGCAGCCGGCGATGAGCAGGAACAGCAGGATCACCAGCACGATCAGGTTGGGGCTGGTCAGGCCGGTGAGCATCCAGGTCGAGATATGCTGTGGAACCTGCAAATAGATGATGGCAAAGCCGACCATGCCCGACATCAGGATGATGATCATGATGAGCCCGATGTCGGAAATCGAATGGGTGAAGGCGGCGCGCAGCTTGTCGAACGTCAGCTCGCGGTGGACGAAGAAGCCGATGACGATCGCGTAGACCACGGCGAAGGAGCCGACTTCCGAGGGCGTGAACACGCCGCCGCGGATGGCGAGCACCAGCGCTACCGGGAAGAGCAGCGCCCATTTGGCGCCCCACACCGCCGAGGCAAGCGCGCCGAAGGTCGGCCTTTCGGTGTTGGCGACGACGTAGTTGCGGCGTTTGGCGATGACATAGGCCGTCACCATCAGGCACGTCATCATCATCAGGCCGGGAATGACGCCGGCGAGAAAGAGCCGGCCGATCGACACATTGCCGATGTAGCCATAGAGAATGAGGCCGATCGACGGCGGGATGGTCGCGGTGATCAGGGAGCCGACGGCGATCGCCGCCGCCGAATAGCCCTTGCCGTAGCCTTTGGCGATCATCGTAGGCCCGAGGATGCGGGCTTCCATCGCCGCATCGGCCACAGCCGAGCCTGACACGCCGCCCATCACGGTCGAGAGCACGATGGCGACCTGCGCCAGGCCGCCCGCCATCCAGCCGACGGCGACGCTCGAGAAGCGAAACAGCCTGGCCGTGATGCCGCTTTCATTCATCAGATGACCGGCGAACACGAAGAAAGGCACCGCGAGCAGCGGAAAGCTCTGGCTCATGGTGGCGATCTTCTGCACGCCGATCGACATCGGCATCGAGGCATCGGTGACGAAAAAGACGAAGCCGGCGATGCCGATGGCGAAGGCGACCGGCGCGCCGAGAAACATCAGCGCGAAGAAGATGATCGACAGAAGTGCCATGTCAGAGCTCCGTGACGCTCGGCGCGTCTCCCTCCGAGCGCGAATAGACCAGCGTCCTGCCGTCGCCGCGGCGCCGCCATGCGCCGACGAGATTGTAGACGAGCGCGGCTGCCAGCATCACGCAGCCGACCGGCACCGCAGAGGTCACCCAGGCGTAGGAGATGCCGCTGTCGCCGAACTGCCGCTGGCTGTTCATGACCGTCAGCCTGACGCCCTCGATCGTAAGCGCCGCGAGAAAGGCCAGGATCAGGGCGGTGAGCAGGGTTTCAAGAATGAGACGGTTGCGATGGCCGAGAGCCCGCACGATGAGATCGATGCCGATGTGGCTTTTCTCGCGCATGGCGCGGGCGGCGCCGAAGAAGCATAGCCAGATGAACAGAAGTTGCGCGAGATCGACCGACCAGATCAGCGGGTGGTCGAAGAAGCGCATGATCGCCGCCACGAAGACCAGCGCCACGATGGTGGCGAGCAACATGCAGGCGGCAGCGAACTCGATGCGTGCAAGCCATTTCAACATAGTTTCACTGTCCGTTTGAAACGGCCTGGCGCGCTTCGAGGACGCCGCCGTCAGGTCCGCAGGCGTTATTGGGCGACGATCTTCTGCAGCGTCTCGCGCAGATCCCCGTAGCCGAGCTTGTCGTAGACGCCTGCCGTGGCCTTGCGGAACGGCGCCAGGTCAGGTTCGGATACGGTCATGCCCTTCGCCTTCAGGTCCGCCTCGATCCTGGCAAGCGAATCCTCGGTGCCGTGCGAGGCGATGTCGCCGGCCTTGAGCGCTTCCTCGCGCAGCATCGTCTGATATTCCGGCGGCAGGCTGTCGAACCATGACGCGCTGGTGACGAGGCCGGTGATCAGGTTGATGTGATGGGTCTTGGTCAGATATTTGGTGACTTCGTAGAGTTTCGAGCCCTGGCCTGCCGGAAGCTGCGCCTCGACGGCGTCGATGACGTTCTGCTGGAGCGCCGAATAGACGTCGGCCCAGCCCATCGGCGTCGGCGTCGCGCCCATTGCCTTGACGGTCTCAGTCCACACCGGAGCGCCGGGGGTGCGCATGCGTACGCCTGCAAGGTCGGCCGGCGTGCTGACAGGCTTGTTGGTCCACAATTCGCGTTCGCCCTGCCACCAGTTGAACGAAAGCACCTGATGCCCGGAGGAATCGTGCAGCTTCTTCACCCACTCCTCGAATACGGGCGAGGTGACGACCTTGCGGATGCCTTCGTAACCCTGCGCGAGGTAGGGAGCGCCGAGCACGCCGAATTCCTTCTGGAACACGGCAAGGCGGCCGCCGTCGACGACCACGGCCACCGGAGCGCCGGCGCGGGCCTGTTCCAGCACGTCCTCGTCCGGCCCGAGCTGCGAATTGGGGAAAAGCTTGACCTCGATGGCGCCTTTCGAATGCTCGGCGACCGCGTCCCGGAAACTTTCGAGGCCCTTGTAAAGCGGATCGTCGGTGGTAAGGGCGGTGTTGATGCTGAGCGTGTAGTCGGCGCCGAGTGCCGGCCCGGCGATCGCCACCAGACTGCCGACGAGGAGCGCCTTCAACGATGTGAATTTCATGGATTTTCCTCCCAAGATGCGGATCATCTTCCTCCGAAACCCGCTTTCAAATACTAGTATGGTAGTATATGACTGTCAATATGACACTTGAGTTCGAATTGCTGACCCTGGAGGACCACGGTCGCCGCGCCACCATCGGCAGCCGTGTCTTCGAAACGCTGCGCCAGGCGATCGTCCAATTGCAGTTTCGTCCCGGCAATCCGTTGTCCGAGGCCGAGATCGCCCGCCAGCTGGGTGTATCGCGCCAGCCTGTGCGCGAGGCTTTCATCAAGCTCGGCGAGGTCGGGCTCGTCGAGATCAGGCCGCAGCGCGGCACGTTCGTGCGCCTGATATCCCTGCGCGAGGTGAAGAACGTGCGGTTTCTGCGCGAGGCGATCGAAGTCGCCATCGTGCGGAAGGCCGCCGGCGATGCGACGGACCGCGACTTCGCATCCCTGCGCAAACTGATCGAGGAACAGAAGGCGACGGCGCGCGACAACGTTGCGTTCCTGCGGTTCGACGAGGCCTTCCATCAGGCGATAGCGCGCAGCGCCGATTGCGAGGACGCGTGGCGCGTCATCGAAGGATTGAAGACGCAGATGGACCGCGTCCGCTATCTGTCATTGCCGCAGGCCACGCCGCTCGACGTCATCATCGGGCAGCACGAGCGGATCGTGGAGGGCATGGAACGACGGTCGCTCGAGCAGGCCGAGGCCGCGATGCGCGAGCATCTGTCCGAAATCCTGATCTCGCTGCCGCGCCTGGCCAAGGAGCAGCCGGCCTATTTCATCGAATGACGGGCTATCTCGCCGGCACAACAGCTCTGTCCTGTTTGATATTCGCAGTTTGACTGAAACCGGTACGCCGCCAAGGGCGAATGCATGAACTCTTTTGTCATTGAAATTTCGTGCTAATTTGTCACCTGGGGGCGGGAAATCTAAAGTATTCTGCGGGACATGGGGACTGATTTGTTTGCAACCATGAGTCCCATCCTTGTTGAAACGAAAGCAGCGTGAACCTTGCTGTCGTCGCGCCTTAACGGTATCGGCATGGCGAATTGCATTTTTTGAATTGGTCTTTGGCAGCTTGCATTGGCATTTATCGAAGCACGTCGGTTGGTGTCGTGATCGAAGGTGGCCAAAGCTGTGCAAGTCTATTGCAATACGCGCTACATGCCCGAAGGCGAGGCGCGCGTCGGCCTGTTCGACCGCGGGTTCCTCTTTGCCGATGCCATCTACGAGGTGACCGCCGTGATCGGCGGCAGGCTCATAGACAATGATTTCCACCTTAGCCGTCTGCAGCGATCGCTCGGCGAGATCGACATTCCCATGCCCTTGACGCTAGCCGAGATGGAAGCCATCCAGCTCGAACTCATCGCGCGCAACCGTTTGGAAGAGGGGACGGTCTATCTTCAGGTCTCTCGCGGCGAAGCCAGGCGCAACTTCCTGTTTCCAGAAAATCTCGAGCCGACCTTCATCGCCTTCACCGACGCCAGGAAACTGACGGAAACCGAGGCACAGAAGGTAGGCATCGCCGTCGACCTGGTCTCCGATCCGCGCTGGGCAAGGCGTGACATCAAGACGGTCATGCTGCTGGGGCAGGTGCTGGCGAAGCGCGCCGCCGCCAGAGGCGGCTTCGACGACGTCTGGTTCGTCGAGGATGGGTTGGTGACCGAGGGAGCATCGGCTACGGCGTTCATCGTCACACATGACAGGCGCGTGATAACGCGCGGCAATTCCCGAACCATCCTGCCCGGCTGTACGCGAAAGGCGGTCGAACGCCTGTGCCGGGAGGCAGGCATTGCGTTCGAAGAACGTGCATTCTCGTCCGAAGAGGCGTTTTCGGCGGCGGAAGCATTCCATACATCCGCATCCAGCCTGGTGACACCTGTCGTACGGATCGCGGGCAGCAGGATCGGAAACGGACAGCCTGGTCCATTGACACGCCGCCTGCAGCAAATCTACCTGCAGGCAGCTTTTGGAGAACTGGACCACAGCGCGGCCGAATGACCGGGCCTGTCTGACAAAGCCGGATACGAGAATGGGAACCGCGCGCGATTTCGGTCTTGGTGTCGGGCGATTGGCGCCTGGACCGAGCAATGCGATCACCGATGTGCCCGGTGTCCTGGTCGGCCACAGGACGATCATGGGGGACGGTCTGGCAACCGGCGTGACGGCCGTGCTGCCGCACGACGGCGATCTGTTCAGGTCCAAGGTCAGGGGCGCGGTCGAAGTCATCAACGGCTTCGGCAAGTCCGCCGGGCTCATGCAGGTGGCCGAGCTGGGCACGATCGAAACTCCGATCCTGCTGACCAATACGTTTTCGGTCGCGCCCTGCGTGGAGGCGCTGATCCGGCGCGCCATTGCCGCCAATCCGGAAATCGGGCGCGAAACCGGCACGGTCAATCCGGTGGTCTGCGAATGCAATGACGGCGGCATAAACGATATCCAGGCAATGGCCGTTACCCGCAAGGATGCCGAGGCCGCGCTGGACGCCGCAAGCGGCGGCCCGGTCGAGCAGGGCAGCGTCGGTGCCGGCGCGGGGATGACGTCATTCGGCTTCAAGGCCGGCATCGGCAGCGCATCCCGGGCCATGAAGATCGGAGATCGCGTCTTCACGCTTGGTGCTCTCGTGCTGTCCAATTTCGGCCGGGCGGGAAACCTTGTACTGCCGGACGGTCGCAGGGCCGATCCCAAGGGACTCGACAAGCCTGAAAGCGGATCGGTGATCGTTGTTCTCGGCACCGACATTCCGCTCGACGACCGGCAACTGAACCGCGTGGCGCGCCGCGCCGGTGCCGGCATCGCCCGCCTCGGTTCGTATTGGGGGCACGGCAGCGGCGACATCGCGATCGCCTTTACCACCGCCGATCCGCAGCCGCACACCCCGGCGTCGCCGTTCATGTCGATCACTCGGCTCGACGACAGGCGCATCGACCTTGTCTTCGAAGCCGTGGCGGAAGCCACGGCCGAGGCCGTGCTGAACGCCCTGTGCGCCGCCGGCAGCGCGATCGGACGAAGCGGCCGCCGGATTCCGGCGCTAAGAGACTGGCTGAGGGAGCAAGCATGAAGATTTTCATTTCGGCCGATATCGAAGGCACGGCAGGCATCCTGTCATGGGACGAGGCGGAGCGGACACATGCCGACTACGGTCAGTTCCGTGAACTGATGACCGCGGAGGTCCTGGCCGCCTGCGCGGGGGCACAGGCGGCCGGCGCGACCGAAATCGTCATCAAGGACGCGCATGACAGCGGGCGCAACCTTCTTCTCGAACAGATGCCCGCCTGCGTGCGCATCGTGCGTGGCTGGTCCGGGCACCCGGACGCGATGATGTTCGGGATCGATGAAAGTTTCGATGCAGCCCTCTATACCGGCTATCATTCCAAGGCGGGCGTCGAGGACAACCCGCTTGCCCACACCTCGACATTGCGCATATCGCGGCTGACCCTCAACGGTGAGATGGCATCCGAATTCACGCTGAACGCGCTTTGCGCCGCGCGCTACGGCGTGCGGTCGGTCTTTCTCTCCGGCGACCAGGGCATCTGTGCCGACGCCAGCGCCCTCGTTCCCGGAATAGCCGCCGTGGAGACGCTCAAGGGGATTGGCGCGGCGACCATCTCCCTTGCGCCGGCAGCGGCGCGCGCCGCCATAAGCGCCGGTGTCGAAAAAGCATTGCGTGCCGGCGCGAAGCAGACACTTCCCCGCATTCCCGAAAGGATTGAGATTGTCATCGAGTTCAGCAATCCCGTCGATGCCTACCGTGCATCCTGGTATCCCGGCGTGCGCCGGCACGGACCGCGCGCGGTCGCTTTCCATTCGGACGATTTCTTCGAGATCCTGCGTGCCTACCGCTTCATGAAAAGCTGAAGGTCTGCGCAGCCGGACCGGATCATTCGCCGACCGAGGGCGGCTGGGCCGCTGTCAGCGCCTTGGATGACTGCCAGATCGCCTCCACCATCGCGCTGCCTGTCTTTTCCGAACTGCGGTACAGCCGGATCTCGAGATCGAGCGTCCAAGTGCAGTCGTTCGAGCAGGCGACGAGGCTGCCGCCGGAGATGTCCTTCTCAACGAGGCTTTCCGGCAGCCAGCAGATACCCGCCCCCATCAGCGCCAACTCCCGCAAACCTGCGCTGATCGTGCTCTCATGCACCGTCTGGCGACGGAAAGGCGAATGCCTGGAAAAGAGGCTTCCGAGGGCGACGCCGAAGAAGGAACTGTGGCCGTAGCCCAGATAGGGCAGGGCGAGCTTCGCCGTGTCAGGCCTGTCCAGTATGCCGGTCGCGGTTACGGGTGATTTGCCGAGGCGCAGTTCCGGCGCGGAGACGGGAATGAGCCGGTCCGAGCCGATCGTCAGAAAGGAGAACTTGTTGCGGTCGAGGTGGAACGGCACCTCGCGATGCGCATAGGTCAGGAAGAAGGATGGTGTCCCATCGGGTGGTGTAGCTGGCGGCATTGGTCGCCGTGCTGTCCGGCATTGCCGGGCTGATCAGCGCGCCGCTGCGGGCAGGCTGATGAGGGGATCATCGCTCAACTGGCCGACGCT
>Ga0222427_100317_pt1 | contig 91484 bp, 77 predicted proteins | sample 2B20Ametagenome_FD_182890 | JGI IMG/M metagenome (GOLD analysis project Ga0222427, IMG submission 182890) | Enriched microbial communities from leaf-cutter ant dump, University of Wisconsin, Madison, United States - 2B20A (version 2) | ecosystem: Environmental > Terrestrial > Nest > Insects nest... | reverse complement strand
TGAACTTAAGGGTGAAAGTCTAAGAAAAAAAAGGTAATATTGTCAGGCTATTGGTAATAATCCCCAGATAACCAAAATCTGAGGGGTCAGTATCGCCGGAAAGGGGTCAATATCACCGGAATATGCACAAAGGGACAGAGCAAGACTGGGATATTGAAATGGCAGACTCCTCGCGGATAAATGAATTTATTGATTTGTATCACCAACATGATTTAGCATTTGAGGAAAGGATGGCATTGATGTCTCTGATTGTTGCGTCCTATGACGATTATCTAAATGAGTATGACCTATCTGTAGATTATAGATGGGATAGAATTAGAGCGATGTTATCAAAGGATAAAAGATATTTTGTCGAACTAATAGATTATTGGTCATTGGATCATGAACACGATGAAGATCACATTTTTAAAATAACACCTCTTATGAGAACTGTCTAATCAATATGGATGGCATTAAATTAAATAAATTCTTGAATAGAATACCAATTGCATTGATGTTTTCTATTTCTAAACCCTTCGAATTCGACGGGTTTAAAATTTGGGACGGTACAGGGCAATACATTCATTCCTCATCTGAACGTTGGGCATCGGATATGAGCGGCGTGCTCGGAACTCCCTGTTGAAATGCTTAGGTCCAAAAGCGGTTTTTAATAGTTTTCTGGAAATATATTATGCTAGAAAAATCATTAAAAATTTTCTATTTTCGCTTTTGGAATTTAATCCGAAATCTAAGTTAAACTATACCCCTGAACATATAAATTTATGAGATTAGCATTTCTCACTTTAGCCTTGCTATTAAGCTGACAATTGTCTTATGGACAACAAAATTATTTTACTATTGAAGGAAAGCTGGCCAAGGAGACGGCCTATAAATATATTTATCTCAACTATCAAAGTACGGAAGGTTTTAAACAGGATTCATCCCTTATTAAAAATGGAGCTTTCTATTTTAAAGGTATTCCAGTATATGGAACTCACGCCTATATTCAGCTAAAAGAAAACGGCGCAGCGGATCCTGATAATGGAAATCAGTTCGATTTTTCGATTGAGCCAGTAAATTTTAAGATTTTTGTGGATGAAAATCTGAATGAATCACGTATAGAAGGCTCTCCGATCGACAAAGATTTTCAAAAACTTAAACGGATATTAGAGCCAGCCTATTTAGCATGGGAAAAATGGTATGAAAGATATGATCAATTCAAAGCTTCTGCTAGTCAAGATAGTATTGAGCTGAATAAGTATAGTATTGAATATCAAAAACTCGAACAGGACGAAACGGATCTGGCCGTTGATTACATTATTAACCATCCTGGAAGCCTCCCAAGTTTAAATACGCTGGAAAGATTCTCCCGTCGATTAAAATTAAGACAAATAGAAAAATTGTTTGATAGTTTGGATGATAGGATCAAACAAACATTCGATGGTAAAGAGTTTCGCAAGCAGATTGAGCGTATGAACGCTGTTCAAATTGGGAAAATAGCACCTGATTTTAGTGCTAAAGATACATCCGGAAATTTTGTATCCCTAGGCAGTTTAAAAGGAAAATATCTGCTGTTGGACTTCTGGGCAAGTTGGTGCGGACCGTGTAGAGAGGAAAATCCTTATGTGGTGAAAGCCTATCAAAAATTCAAAGCTAAAAATTTTGAAATTTTAGGGATTTCTTTGGATGATGAAACTACGAAAGAAAGATGGCTTAAAGCCATTAAAGAAGATCAATTGGTATGGCAACAGGTTTCCGATCTTAAAGGCTGGCAAAGCGATGTAGCTGAATTATATCATGTGAGAGGAATTCCTCAAAATTTTCTTTTGGATCCCAAGGGCGTGATTATAGCCACTAATCTTAGGGGAGAGGAGCTTTTAAAAAAACTGGAAGATATTCTAGGGAAATAACTGAGTAAGCTAAAAAGATTCGTGTAAAGACAATTAGTACGCAAATAAAAGCGAAGCATTTTTATAACTGCAGACCTATGATAAAGTATCTAAAAGAACAGCGATTACCATTTTTTATTGCTCTAGCGTATGTAGGTATAGGTACTTTATCTGTATGTTCGATTTTTCCTGATGATCCGTTTTATAACGAATGGTTTGTTGTCGGTACGGTATTTACGTTTCAAGTATCGATTATAAGCTTTGTATATCGCTATGCCGAAGGAGATCTACTTTACCCAGTATTTATCATTCAGGCAATTATGTTTGTACTTACTTTTTTTATCCTGAGTCATCTATTAAAGGCAAAAAGCAAATAAAAAAGAGCGGTTGACAATGAGGATGAAAAAGCGTTGATAATCTCTATAACAACAGTGCAAGATTAAAATACATATCTCTATAACGCATAAAATCTTCATAGCTGACACCAAGCGACAACCCCTTCACAAAAAATCTACTGTTAAAATAGATAGACTTTGACAGATCGATTTTATAATTGGTCTGACCTTCAAAAAAGGAAGCCGATATTGCGGTATTGATATTAAGCTTTGTCAAGCCTTTTGATGCAGAGAGGTAGATAGCACTTACGTTACCTTCATTCCTCAGATAATCTATACCGGCGCCAACGTTAAAATTGTTTCTAAGCTGCAATCTATACACGAGTTGATGGTTTTCAAACTTTTCGTTAGCATTTCTTATATTGATCTTTCTCTTCTGATACCTATAGACTATATAATCAGTGAGATTAGCCTTATCATAAAAGATTTTACTCTTAGCTAGGGCGGTGTTCAGATGATAGAATCCATTCCTGCTGAAATTATATTGCAGCGATGCTCCCATGTTTACTTTTGTTCCTCCTATATATCCTGCATTATAACCGGTATAAAAACCATAGGGGAGTTTTGTTGAGGCGCTATAGCCTGCCCAAAAGCTGTTCGAAACATAACACATTAATGCTAATCCACCAGTATGATAACACCCTTTATGGGGTAAGTTGTTTTTGAAAGACTTGAAGGTTTCTTCTAGTTTTAGCGTATCCGATAAGTTATTCACGAAATCCGAAATTGCTCTTGCTTCTGGCAGCCCATGTTGAATGGAGGGTGTCCAATAGCTTTTTGTGCTGTAAATCCCTTTGTCTGCCTGTTCTATGTTATAAGTTATACCGTCAGCCCCCTTGCTCCATCCCTTTATCTTTTCGCCTGCAGGTATATTTAGCAACTTAAGATTCAGAAAAAGTTCATAAGCGGTCTTTGCCTGATCGGGGGAAAGGGGAGCTTTATTGAATAAGGTATCTGTTCTGTGATCAGCAGATTTTTTTTGATGGTATATATAGTTCGTTACCGTACCTATAATGCGTGTACTGTCTGCAGTGATATCAACTGCCTGTCCGTGACCCCAAAATCGAAATGCCAATTCATGATTAGACTTTTTTAGATCTGACAATTCTAATTTTTTCGACAACGCTTCTTGGCGAACATCAATTGTCGTTGTATTATCCTCCATCTTTTTAGATTGCGGATATACATAGGGTAGTTCCAGTAGAAAAAATACCAATAAAATCGCTGTTCGAATTTGAATCATATCAATTTTTCGCTATACCACTATCCACCGTTGGAGCCCATAAGTCTGTCTCTTCAAAACCTGTTGAAATATTATAGTGTCCGGATCCTCTATTTATACTTTGTATGCTCATCATAAAAGGTTTGGCAAATAAATATAGCAAAAGTTTGATTTGTTTAAGTGATTATTGATCTTTATATAGATGAATCTTTGATAAGCCAATAGAACTATGCGAAATATGAAAAGAAGACTTAGCTCTGCGGAAATAAAGCTGATTTCCTATTTGGTGCGGGATACGCCAGAGGGACCCCGTATTACAGCTTCGTTGGAAGACCTGTTTGTTGAAGAAATGGACGATGGTGGAATGGGTAGCCTCCATGTAATTATAGAAGGAGAGGATCATAAGCGTTCAGGTGGTGTGCTAGCCGACATGGATTCTCATGATGTCGACGGAATGTATTTGCTTATCTCTGTTATAGTGGATACTGATGATAATTTTTATGAATTAGATATTTTCAAAGGTGATTTTTCTCCTTTGATACAGCTTCCATATGTATCAATAAATTTATGATGCGGTATTTAAACGAAGATGAAATTCAATGCAGATTGAGACTTGGAAAATCAGTGGAGCAATGGTTGGGTGTTGTTCAGCAAACAGATTATACCATACTCAGATGGTTAAGCATTGATAAGGAAGGCGACGAAACCTTTTCCGTGGCTTATTTCGAATCAATTGATGAGGGGAATGAAGACTTCTTGGACATCTATGCGTTTTCGTTGGTTGACCCAGAAGAGCCATTTGGTGTGATAAATACATTCTCTTCAATTACAAAAGCGTTGGAATTTGCAGAAGTTACCTACAAAGCGTCTCCTCACAAATATACTGCTGCAGGAATGATTCAGGATGAGTATAGAGATTATATTAATAATTGACTTTATGTATGTAGACATACATAATATTCCGCAAAGAGTGCATCGCAATGTTATTCATTGAAGAAAACTATCAAATATGAAAGCTGCAATTTTTCTTTTTTTTATTATCATACTAGCCTCTTGTCGTTACTATACTGGCGAAATGATACCGGGCTGGATAAATTGAATAGCGAAAAATTGATTTAAAAGCTCAATAAGGATATATTGGCATTGAAACTTAAGGAGATTGTCTTTTTGTTAGCACAATCCCAGAACGCCGCAACGATACAATTAATTCTTTCGCAGCTTTTTCCCCGACAACATTTTCTTTTAAACAAATTATAGAGGCAAACTTATTTTCCCAATTATCCATCGAACAGTTAGCCGAATTAAATAATCTCAGCCTGTCTTCCTTTAAAAGGGAGTTCGCGAAATTGTTTAATGATACTCCGGCCAACTATATCAAAAATAAAAAACTCGAAAAGGCTGCTGAACTGCTCCTGATATCAGATGAGCGAATTACCGATATCGCATTTCAATGTGGATTTAATGAGCTGGCTACATTTACTAAAAGTTTCAGCGATAAGTACAATATGACTCCCAGTCATTATCGTCAGAAAGTCCGTGGATAACGATGTAATGAGTCCCTGATTTTATCTCCTCAGCAGCAATTAGTTCAAAAAAAGCACTCCCAATAATTAAGGAATGCTTTTTTTGAACTAAAGAATCAAATTTCTGGACTTAATTATTAAATCATTTTTGAACGGCTTCTGCAACTTTGTAATGTTCCTTTAGGCATCGTTCTCAACCGCGTTTCATAAAGAGAAATGGAAGTCAAGGTACATAGTGTGTTTAGTTAATGAGAGGCAGCAATTGATGGTTTAACTGTGTATGTCAATGGGAGTAGAGTTTAGTATTCATATGAAGAGAGTCTTTGATGGCTGCTTTGAAACAGTATGAAAATGACGACGCTATTGCTTATGACGAAAAACTGCACAGGATGAGCGGCTGCCTCTTACTTATTTTATTCTTTATTAAATAGCGTTTAATTATTAAAAGTGTTGCAAAATGAGCTTGTCAGGTTTAGGGGTTTTATATATGGTTATCTGTGTCATAACCATTATCGTACTGGTTATCACGGTTATTAATTATGGTAAAATTAACCTTGTTTTATTATTAAGGAAAGTTTATCATAAAGCCTTTATTTTGATTGCATTGATACTAATTGGTTGCTCTTTAGATGCTAAAGCGCAAAACATGGTGAGCATGGCATCGATCCATCCAGTAGCAGATACCGTTGGAATAAGCAAAAATGAACTCGCTATACGTTATCCAGCCTTACGCCGATTTGGGGTGTCAGCAAGCTTTTATGGTTATAGTGAATTTCATGCTAAAGTAGTGGACAATACTTTTGCAACAGGTCAAATGAAGACGCAGCGAGTGAGTTCTTATTTCAATACTCCAGCTGCTCATTGGGATAATAACTCGCTTTCAGCAACCGTATTTTATACCCATACATCTACTGAACTTAAAGAAATCACAGGTCCATTTGGAGAACTGTTTTCAGATAAAAACACCTTAGATCTTGCGCTTAACTATTCTAGGTCGGATAAGATTTTTGATCAGGCTATTATTTATTCTTTAGTTGCCAGAGCTATTTCCGATAACCTGAATACCATCCGGCGATTTAATTTCAATGGGAGTTTTTCTCTACCATTGCGAAAGGATGATAATACCTCCTTTTCTTTAGGCCTTTTAGTTCTAATTGATCCTTCCGCCCCCTTTCCGGTTGAGCCGATCGTAAATTATTACCGTAAGTTTGTGCCTTCAGGCCTGGAGCTGATTGTAGACCTTCCAAATGGCGTAAATTTAAAAAAGTCTGTCGCTAAAAATACGTGGCTGAGTATAGGATCCAACCAAACATCTTATAGTACTTTTTATAACCATCATAGTGGTTTTTTAGATGGAAAAGTGAGTTACAATACAATCGAGCTCAAGAGTGGTGCTGCTTTTGAATATCTTTTTGCGAAAAATATCATAGTCAATGTGGGCGGGGGAATTAACAGCTTTTTAGCTTCCAGATTGTTTAAGGATGGAGAGAATTATAAGCGTGCCTCGATTAGAAGTACAAACAAAAGTTCTCCCTACCTGACCCTGGGGCTGTCTCTTCTTTCTTTCTGATTAGGTAAGCGCAATATAGATTAATATAGTCCCGAAAAAGAATATTACGGGACTTATTGTTGTAGGATAGCTTAATATGAGTCCCTGGAATTAATAATGCAGATCATTGAACCGATTCAACAACATTTCCTTTATGGATAAACAATCTTTGATGTGGACTAAATTGACAAATTGTTGGTCTGAAATCAAATTTATTTTTCTTTTCAATAGCGCAATTTTACAATGTCAATAGTGACAAGCAAATTTCAAATTTTATGAGGATGGTAACATTAAAAAAAAGTAACCTTATTTTATGGATGGTTATGTTGATTACGGGCTTAGGATCAGTCAAACTGATGGCGCAAGAGCCATTAGAAATAGGTAAGAAGGTTCCCTTGTTTACCCTAAAAAATCAGGATGGTAAAGAATTTCAGTTGTCAAAGCAGATTGGCAAAAAGAAGATTGTGATTTTCTTTTATCCAATGGATGAGAGTCCCGTCTGTACGAAGGAGGCCTGTGCTTTTCGTGACGCTTATGAAATGTATAAGGAGGCAAACGCGCTGGTAATAGGAATCAATAAGGGTACCGTAGAGAGCCATAAAGCTTTCCATGAAAAACAACACCTACCCTTTGACCTGTTGAGTGATCCTGACAACAAAGTACTTGATTTATTTGGTGTGAAGGAAGAAGATCTTGACAATATGGTTTTAAGCGGCCGTGAAACTTTTGTCATCGGCAGAGATGGCACTATTGTATATAAATTCCGCGATTTCATGAAGGGTGACGAGCATTCTAAGCAGGTGCTATCGTATTTGAGTAGCAAATAGTGATTTATTTAAGGGAAATTTTTGACGGTTCATCATAGCGGGGTGGAAATCCCACTCCGCTATGATTAGATCTAAGTTTTTTATCATTTGACAATTTTGCAATGAAAAATTTAAAAAGCGGTTCATTTATGAGTTTGTCCTGTTTTCTGTTGCTTTCAGCGCTTTCGGGAAGTTTACAGGCGCAGCAAAAGCAACGGGCCAAACAGGAAATCAATTTTAGTACAGCAGATTATAAGCATGTCCTTGCTTCAGCAAAGGCAAGTAAAAAGAAAATATTTATCGACGCCTATGCGTCTTGGTGCGCGCCATGTAAGGAGCTTCAGAAAGTTACCTTCAAAGATACCAAGGCTGCAAGCTACTTTAATAAGAACTTTATTAATATGCGTATTGATGTGGAGAAAGGTGAGGGAGTTAAACTGGCGAAGAAGTGGGGAATATCGGGACTGCCGACTTTACTTATCCTTGATCAAAACGGACATGTATTGGATAGCCACATTGGTTATGTTGATGGCAACGGACTTATGGAATTCGCTAAGGATGCAGCTGGGCAATAATTTTTTTTTAAATACTAAAGCAATGAAAGATTTTTTTATTCTAATATTTATCTTTTTCCTGTTTTCATTTACAAGAGTTTCCGCTTCTTGCCCCAAGAGAATTCCAGATTTTGTTCTTCCAGACGCTGCCCTTAAATTGGATACAGCGACCTTTGCTTCAGGCTGCTTTTGGTGTATAGAAGCCAAGTTTTCGCAACTTAGGGGAATTCAGAAAGTCGTCACGGGTTATACTGGTGGTCATGTGACTAGCCCTACCTATAGGGAAGTATGTACAGGAACGACAGGACATGCCGAAGCCGCGAATATTATTTATGATCCAGATCTCATATCTTACGATGAACTGCTGGAAGCCTTTTTCCTTTCACATGACCCTACACAGCTAAATCGACAAGGGAATGATATCGGTCCACAATACCGGTCAGCAATTTTCTATCATAACGATCAACAGCGTGAAAAAGCACTTTATTATATAGCTAAGTTAACTGAGCAAGGGATCTATCATGGTCCAATCGTAACGGAAGTTACAGCTTTCACACGTTTTTATAAAGCAGAAAGTTATCACCAACAATACTATAAAAAGAATACTGACCAGGGGTACTGTAGGTACATAATCCAACCAGAGCTGGAAAAATTCAAAAAAATATTCAAAAAAAAGCTTAAATATTAATGTAGTTATGATGAAGAATTTAGTTTTTATTTTAATGTTAGTCCTTTTTGCAGGAATTACATATGGACAAAATATGAAATCGGACAAAGGCCATGAGCATAATCCTTACTACTCGACTACCGATACAACAAAGTTAAAAATATCGGAAGCCCAATGGAAAAAAGTGCTACCCACTAATTTATATCTTGTTGCAAGAGAAAAGAATACAGAGCTGCCATTCACCGGCAAATATTGGCGTAGCAAAACGAAAGGAACTTATTATTGTGCCGTCTGTGGAAATGTACTATTTCGTTCGGATGCAAAGTTTGCCAGCAGCTGTGGATGGCCATCTTTTTATGAGCCTCGGCATAAAAACAGCGTTATATACAAGGATGATCGGTCGCACGATATGATAAGGACCGAAGTGTTGTGTGGGCGTTGTGATTCGCATTTAGGCCATATTTTTGATGATGGGCCAGCGCCTACATACAAAAGATTCTGCATGAATTCCATCTCACTGGATTTTGAACCTGATAATAAGGTAAAAGGCAGGTAGTACTCGTTATAGAGGCGATTTAAGATCTCCTTTTCGACTTGATGATATCATGGTTCATTCATAGCGGTTTTTCTATTAAAATTTTTTGATCACCTATTTGATTATTTATTATGTACCAGAAGTTAATGCACTTGCTGGCGGTACTTGTTGTCACAATATTCAGTATTGCAAATGCAGGAGCACAGATACAGGAAAATCCTGTGAAATGGAAATCTTCGATTGAAAAAGTAAGAGGCGATACGCTACAGGTAAGATTTCAGGCAACTATTGAAAAAGGCTGGCATATCAACAGCCAATTCAATAAGGTTGTGGATGGACCACTACCCACCCTTTTTAATATTGCGCCCTCCGAACAGTATACTTTGGTCGGATCTGTGATAGAGCCCAAACCACGAGAACGAGTGGAAGAGGCCTTTAATAAACAGACTTTGTACTATTTTGAAGATGAAGTTGTTTTTCTTCAAAAACTGATACCGAAAGTTAAAGGTCTTATGACCGTGAAAGCTACCGTGGATTACATGGCATGTGGAGACAAAATGTGTTTGCCACCCGAAACTGAAGAGATTATTATAGACTATAAGGTAGACCATTCAATGGTAGATAGCCGCAGCGCTGAGACAAATTTATTATGGATCTTTCTAAGCGGTTTTTTAGGCGGCTTTTTGGCGCTGCTTACACCGTGTGTCTTTTCAATGATTCCGTTAACGGTAAGTTACTTCACGAAGAATGGTGGATTTAAAAGAGCTTTTGTTTACGCCGTTTCTATTATAATAATATATGTTGCCCTTGGGCTTAGTGTTACGTTAACGTTGGGGCCCGATGCGTTAAATGCACTTGCAAGTAATGGAATTGTAAACTTTATTTTCTTTCTGATCTTTGTAGTTTTTGCGATATCATTTTTGGGTGTATTTGAAATTACACTACCAAGTTCATGGTTAAACAAATCTGATCAGATGTCTGATAAAGGCGGGCTGATCGGGTTATTTTTTATGGCCTTTACTTTGGCCTTGGTTTCTTTCTCCTGCACGGGCCCGATTATCGGGAGTCTGCTGGTCCAGGCTGCTGTCGATGGCAACGTTGTTGGTCCGGCAATGGGGATGTTCGGATTTGCTTTGGCACTTTCAATTCCATTCATGCTTTTTGCTGCATTTCCAAGTATGTTAAAAAAACTCCCACGATCGGGAAGCTGGCTAGGCAAAGTGAAAGTAACTTTGGGATTTTTGGAACTAGCCTTGGCTTTAAAATTTCTTTCCACTTTTGATTTAGTGTTTCAAATAGGCTTTTTAAAAAGGGAACTTTTTGTTGCCATCTGGATTGTCATCTTTTTACTGCTAGGCTTTTATGTGCTTGGTAAATTAAAGCTTGATGATGACGAGCATAAGTCGAAAGTGCCTATCAGCGCTTTAATCGCATCGATTTTTATCTTTAGTTTTGTCGTTTATCTTATACCGGGTTTACTCGGAGCACCTCTAAAACTTGTTAGTGGCTTTCTGCCACCATCGTTTTATAAAGAATGGAAACAGGAAATAGTACCCCCAATAACAAGTGATCCGAAAAATGGAGCTATCGCTCATAGGCAGGGCTGCCCGCAGAATTTAAACTGTTTTCATGATTATGAGGAAGGAATAGCCTATGCTAAGACGGTATCCAAACCAGTGCTCTTGGATTTTACTGGATGGAGTTGTGTGAATTGTCGCAAGATGGAAGATAATGTCTGGAGTGATTCCGAGGTTTGGAAGAGGCTAAACGATGATTACGTTTTAATATCTCTATATGTTGACGATACTTCGGATCTTCCTGAAAGTCAGCGAGTAGTGTCTAAATCTACAGGTAAGTTGATTAAAACGCTCGGTAATAAGTGGAGCGATTTTCAGACCACTAAATTTCACACGAACTCGCAACCCTATTACGTGGTTGTGGATACAAACGGAAATCAGCTGACAGATGCTGTTGCCTATGAACCGAACGCTAAGAAATACGCTGCTTTTTTGCAAGCCGGAATAGAAAAGAATGATTAGGAGCCGATTCGCGGCAGAAGCTTGTATAAAATGGTAATCCAAGCATTGAAATAGAAAAATATAAAAGGACTTAAGTTTTCGGATTTAATAAAAAGTAGCTAAACCCTAGCATTAATATGAGTATATCATTATCTTCGTGATTATAATATGACTCCATATATAAAGTTTACCGATAATGAATTGGCTACCTTGCTAAGCACAGGCGATGAAATTGCTTTCAAAGTGATCTATCAAAAATATTGGGACAAACTGATTGCAATCGCAGGTAAACGATTGGAGGATATTATTGAAGCTGAGGAAATTGTTCAAGATATCTTTCTTAATCTTTGGCGACGAAAAGCCAATTTTGAACTTAAACAAACATTTGATCATTATTTTGCGGTAGCAGTCAAATTCGAAATCATCAATAGATTGGCAAAACGCGCACGGGAGCGTGAGCGGAACAAATTATTTTCGCAAGGCCTGGTTGAAGGATTTGAGCCAATGATGCCCTTGGATCTTCGAATACTTCAAAAACAGCTTGAAGAAACGATTAGCTCACTTCCCCCAAAGTGTCAATTGGTATTTCGCATGAGTCGTGAGTCAGGCTTGAATAATAAAAAGATTGCGGAACAGTTGAATATTTCTGAAAAGGCAGTCGAGAAGCATATTACGCAAGCTCTGAAAAAATTGAAATCTCGTTTTGGAATCCTTTTGCCAATTGTTATACTTTTATTTCCGGACATAAAACATTAGCTGTTGGCTGTAAAATCAACATAGTATTTTTTTTCATAATTTTTTAATATTAAGGTAGGGTAAATTCGGTCACGATTGGCTATATATAAAACAGGCAATTATGGATCGTTCAAAAGACCCAAATTATATTTCTCATCTTGCAAGGAAACTTCAGGAAAATACGATTACCAAAGAAGAGCTGGAGGAATTCGAAGCTTGGTACGATGGATTTGATAATGTGCTGGAAATCACTTCAGGTGAATCTCGCGAAGATATGTTACAGCGAATATATGATCAAATCGCACAAGAAGCCAATATTCGACCAGCTGATAAAGTGTCAAAAGTCTGGTTTATGGCTGCGGCATGTTTACTATTCGTATTTTCTTTTGGAGGATATTTCTTTTATCATTCAGATCTACTTGATAAAGCTTCATTTTCCCAGCATGAATCAGTAGTCCCCGGAGGGAATAAGGCTATCCTAACTTTGGCGAATGGTCAAAAAGTAAAGCTAGATGAGGTTGGTGACGGGCAATTAGCCGTAGAGGGCAATAACAATATTATTAAAAGTTCTGATGGTCAGCTACGTTATGAAGCAGATTTTGATGATGGCAAAAGGATAAAATCGGTAGGCATTAATGAACTTAGCACACCTTTAGGTGGACAATATCATCTTATTTTGGCCGATGGTAGTAAGGTTTGGCTAAATTCAGGATCATCCATTAAATTCCCGACGAGTTTTAATCCGAAAGAAAGAAAGGTAGAGGTCGTGGGTGAAGCCTATTTTGAGGTTAGCCATCATCCCAAATGGCCCTTTATCGTAATAAGTCGTGAACAGATTGTCCAAGTGTTGGGGACACATTTCAATGTGAGTGCATATGAAGATGAGGATCGCATGAGGACGACATTGCTCGATGGTTCTGTCAAGGTTAGCACAGTTAAAGGAAGTAAAATGTTAAAGCCTGGACAGGAGGCTGTTGTCAACGGCGAAAATCTTTCCGTAACCAATGCGGATACAGAAGAAGCTATAGCCTGGAAGGAAGGCTATTTCAGATTCAATAATGAAAATATCGTGCCTGTGATGCGCAAGCTGGCCCGTTGGTACAATGTTGAAGTAACATTTCAGGGGAAAATTACGCAGGAAGCATTTAACGGAAAGATTTCGAGGTCAAAGAATTTGGACCAGGCTTTAAAGATGCTGGAGAAAACAGGGGTTATACATTTTAAAACCGAAGGAAGGAGGGTAATAGTGACACAATAACCTAACTAACGCTATGGATCTTTAAAGCCATTCCGGATTCGGCCCCGGAATGGCTAACGAATGGATCCAAAATAACATCCTAATTATTTATGAAATGCGTAATACCTCTCATCCGGAAAATGTTACGGTAAAAACGCTTAAACCCAAGCTTTACAAATGTACAAATTTTACACCAAGATTATTGTACGGCCACCCGGCTGTATACCTAAAATACTATTGACAATGAAGTTGATTGTACTTTTTATGACGGCGTTCATTTTGCAGGCTGGTGCTGATGTCCTTGCGCAAAAAATTACGCTCCAGGAAAAGAATGTTCCACTTGGCCAGATCTTCAACAGGATCAGTTCACAGACGGGTTATGATTTTTTATATACTACCTCCCTTTTAAAAAATACGAAGCCTGTAACCATTAATGTAAGGAATATGGAATTGCGGGAAGTACTGAAAAAGGTTTTCACAGGACAGCCCTTGGATTTTATTATTGAAGACCAGTCTGTGGTAGTGAGGCAGTCGCCAAGATCGAATTTGACAGTTCCTGTTATTGAAAAGGGGGGTACAATAGATGTTTCCGGCCGTGTGGTGGATGCTGAAACGGGCAAGCCCTTGTATGGGGCAACGGTTTTGGTCAAAGGCAAGATGCAGGGCGGCAATACTGCTCCAGACGGTACTTTTCTTATTCGTTCTGTGGAGGATAACGACGTTCTCGTCATTGCTTTTCTCGGATATAAGTCGAAGGAAATCGCAGTCAAGAAAGAACTTGGAATAATCCGTTTGGAACCCAATGTCAGTAACCTGAGCGAGGTGACAGTTGCTGTAAATACAGGTTATCAGATCATTAAGCCCGAGCAGAGTACCGGGGCGGTATCGCAGATCAGTACGAAAGCCTATGAGTCCAGGATCAGTACCAACTTTTTAGATGGTCTGGTCAATCGTATTCCCGGTCTAATGATCAACAATAATGTTTCCTTTACCAGTACGACACCGGGCAATACAGGATCTTCTTCCCGGAGCTTATTTAATATCAGGGGTATATCGACCATGTCCGCTAATCAGAATCCATTGATCGTCGTCGATGGCTATCCGACCGAGCTGACATTGGATATGATTGATCCCAATGATATTAAAAATGTCACGGTGCTGAAGGATGCCGCCGCGGCAACTGTATATGGTGTTCGCGCATCCAACGGTGTGATCGTGATCGAACGTAAGCAGGCAGCGGCTGGAAAACCGCTGTTTGACTTTAGGACTACAGTGGGAATAACACCAAAAGAAAATTACAAGAGATACCGTTATGCAGACAACGCATCTGCAATATTGACCGATTATCAAAAGTTTATTTATTCAAAAAGTGTTAATCCCGATACTTGGTATCTACTATCCACCATCGGCAGTGCGGAATCATCCGCACGCTCACCGCTCTATTACCTGCTCGCGCAATCGGCGGCAAAGGTCATTACACCTGACCAATTTGAACGTTCATATGCTGCGTTGCAGACTTATGATAACAAGGAAGAGTACAGCGATGTTTTTTTACGTGCCGCCGCAACACAGACCTATAATCTGAAAGCTTCCGGAGGAAATGAAAATGCACTGTACTATATCACTACAAATTACACAGGCAATAGGCTGCAGGGCATAAATAATGACAATAACCGCTGGTTAATTTCTGCCAGGAGCAGGTTTAAGCTTGCCTCGAAGTTATCCCTTGAATTAATTACCGACTATCAGGAGTTGCGTTATAACAATGCCCCGGTTCCGGGGCTGACGGATCTATTTCCATATGAAAGGCTAAGAGATGTGAATGGCAGCCCGGCCTATTCAACAGCATTATCCTCCCTTAATCCGTTTTACAATAATTCAATTATGGGCAGGGGCCTAGAAGATGCGCTTACTTATCCCTTAGTCGACGTAAACGAGATCCGCGATCGGAATAAAACGGTTAATAACCATATTACAGCCAATTTCAATTACGACTTTGGAAAAGGTTTTGGTTTGACTTTTGGGGGGATCTATGAAAATTCGCATAGTGATATCACGCACTATGCTTCGGAGTTTTCATCCGAAGCCCGCAGATATATAGACGCATATGTGACGACAAATCCAGACGGCACACTCAAATTTAATGTGCCAAAGGGCGGGTATCTCAGACAGGAAGGCGTAAATTTTCATAGCTATACGGCCCGTGCAAATCTGAGTTATAACAAAAAGATCGGCAAGGATCATTCCATCAATGGAATCTTGGGCGGGGAACTACGGAATGTCGTTAATAAGAGTAATCTGGCCAGTTATTTTGGTTATAGTAATGAGACGCTCCTCCAGCAGCCTGTGGATTACGCGGCTATTACCAACGGTTCCCTTAAAGGAACATTTTTGTCTACTTCGCCGTTTTTCGGTCAGTATGGCTCACTGTTCGATCAAGAGTATACGGAAGATAGGTTTCTTTCGGGCTTTACTAATTTGCTATATTCCTATAAAGATAAATATTCCCTCAGTGGTAGTGTGCGTATTGATCAGTCCAACCTGTTTGGAACGAACCCCAAATATAAATATAAGCCGCTATGGTCCGTTGGGCTAGCATGGAATATAGAAAAGGAGAATTTCATGCGTGGGCTTGACTGGGTAAATAACATCAAGCTAAGAACCTCGTATGGGTTTAACGGAAATGTGGCCAAATTATCGCTTCCGCAAGTAATTGCCCAATACAAAGTAAACCTGTTTACGTCACCTACCAGCACCGCACTGGAACGGCTTTCGTATGCAAACAGTAGTTTACGCTGGGAACAGACTAAGAACTTTAATGCCGGACTGAGCTATCGCATCTTCAAGCATATCAATGGTACCATTGATTTTTATACAAAAAACAGTACCGATCTCTTGGGAAATTCCTTTATTGATCCGACAATCGGTGTAAGTCCATCGATTATCAACAATGCATCCATAAATAACAAGGGCTTGGAGCTCAGCCTGCATGCGGACTGGATCGTGCGGAAGGATTTTAACTGGAATACCGGGCTGATTTTTGCGCGAAACACAAGCAAAGTTTTGGATGTGTATCAGCAAGGGGCCTATAATCCGCAGACATTAAATGTACTTGGTTATGTGAAAGGTTATCCTGTTGGCGCATTATTCGCCTATCGGGATGCTGGATTGGATAAAAATGGTTTTCCGCAGGTAAAAAATGACCGGGGAACAATTTATCCAACGGACAATAGTGTAACTGGGTCGGGGCAGGATCTCATCCTCTCCAGTGATACCTCTGGGGTGGTACGTTATGCCGGATCATCCATCCCTACGATGAATGCTGGATTGAGCAATCGCATAGATATTGGCCGGTTCTATATTTTTGCGATGATCAATTACTATGGCGGGTTTAAAGTCCGTGTACCGGCACCTAATCCGACAGCACTCAGACCGATCGAAGGTGCTGAAGACTATTGGAGGAACCCTGGGGATGAAAACCGGACTAATGTGCCTTCCTTGGCTGCTTTGGCCGGAAATGCCTACAATTCCATTTATGCCTACAATTTCTCAGACCGGCATATTGTCAATGGAGACTACCTCACCTTGGGCGACCTGACCGTATCGTATAGTTTCGACGACAAAAGATTTGTCAAGAAATTGGGTTTCTCTCATTTTGAGGTTAAGCTGCAGGGGTCAAATCTTTGGACGGTGGGTTTCAATAGGTTCAACTACAGCCCCGCGACAGGAAGTTTTCAGAAAACCTACGTTACGCCAACCTACACATTGGCATTATTTACAACTTTTTAAACCAGCTATCCATGAAGTCATATAAATATATAATAGGATTATTTATTCCATTGTTCGTTTTGGCGGGATGTGATAAGTATCTGGACATACAACCCAAGGGCAGGACACTGTTGACGACGGTCAAAGACTATGACCAGTGGATGAACGATCCCTGGTTAGGGGAGGGCTTTGGTTCTCAGATCGGTATTACCAATTACTTCGCTGATCATGTGGACTTTGTTAATACTCCTGTACCCGCGGTGCAGCCGGGTGAGCTGATGTATGTATGGGCACCGCAGTTTTCATCGGACCTGACCAGTGCTCCAGCCTTATGGGGAGAACATTATGCGAAGATAAACCACTTTAATACCGTTTTGTTGGGCATTGATGATGCAACAGGGGGCACCGCTGCTGAAAAGAAACGATTGCGGAGTGAAGCATTATTGGGTAGGGCTTTGGAATATTTTTGCCTGCTCAACGAATATGCGAAGCCTTATGATGCTGCCACCGCAACAGAGGACTTAGCTGTTCCTTTTGTTACATCCAATGATGTAACACAGGTAGTACCGGCAAGAAGCAGTTCTGCTGATCTGTTTAAACATATCGTTGACGATCTAAATGAGGCGCTAACGGATCTTCCGGTCGACAACAGCAGCAATCGGGTCAGAGGTTCAGTGGCTGGAGCTTACAGTGTGCTGGCACGTGTTTACTTCTATAGCCGGAACTATTCGGAGGCAGCGAAATATGCAGAGTTGGCTCTTTCCAATACACAGGCAGTGATGATCAACTTTAATGGTACACTGCCAAGTTCAGATCTGGTCAGTATCCGTCCAGATGTAATTTATGGCCGTTATGTAATAGGCAATTTACCCATGACCCTGGACTATATGCGGAGTTTTCTGCCTGGTGATCTGCGGGTAAGGAGATTATATCAGAGTCTGGATAACTATACTTTTACAACCAGGGGGGCAACTTCTTTTGTTCCGCTGCGTGTAACACCGACATTGCAATATGTAAATACGGGCACCTCGGTACAGGAAATGAAACTTATCATCGCTGAAAACGCAGCAAGAAAGAATGAATTAAGTAGTGCGCTCAAGCAATTGGATGATATCCGAAAAACCAGGATTGCCACAGCGTCTTATGTGCCTTTTCAGTCGACGGACCAGGAAACCGTATTGAAAGAGGTTCTGCTGGAACGGTATCATGAACTGGGCTGTTCGGGCCTACGCTGGTTTGATATGCGGCGCCTTGACAAGGAAAATCGAATGGAAGCTGTACATCGTTACGATGCTACGGGTAAGGTGATTGCAACTTTAGAGGCACATAGCAACAAATACACGTTACAGATTCCTGTTCAGGTGCTTAGTTTCAATCCCGGTATGCCCCAAAATCCCCAATAATTCAAGCTATGAAAAAATATTCTTTCACACTTTTTATCCTGGCATTCCTATTTGCCGGATGTTCAAAAGAACAAGAGACTACTGGTCTTGGGGATGGAACGGTGTCTTTTGACCTCGCGGCCGAAAAAGACAGCATTCAGGTTCCCTTATCCATTATTTCGGATACGATTTCTGAGATTAAATTTAGGGCAGCATTGTCTGGATCCACAACATCCTCCAGGGACCATTGGATTAATTTTACGATAGACACTACTAAAATTGGTCGTTATCGTCTTAAATATGGTCAAGCGTCTTTGCTCCCTGTTAGCTCATACCTGTTCTACAAGCCACAAGTCCAATTAAAAGCAGGTTCATCAGTTTCTGAAGCCGCCGAATTAAATATCATTTCCCAGACCAGACTAGTGGAATACAGTACTTATGTACTGCCCGTGGTTATACAGTCTGTGGATGGCCAAGTTGAAGGCCCTGCCAGTACAAAGGTGATGTATTATGTGTTTAAAACGGGCAAACCGCTTGTCATCAGCAAAGCCGGCTGGGCGATCGCGGGCGTATCTTCTATCTTCAATGCTTTTGCTGCGGCTAATGTGATCGACGACAATAAGACAGGTACTTATTGGGCCAGTAATATTACACAATCCATGCCTCAATGGGTATCCATAAATTTCAACCGGGATGTAACCTTTTCGGCGCTGACCTATTCGGTTCCACCAATTTTAGCCTATCCGACACAGGGTGGTTACCCTACCTCGATTCAGATTGAGACGAGCATGGACGGTGCAAATTGGGTTAGCAGAGGGGTGTTTTCCGGCGATATTGCGAATAATTCGCAAACACTTAATACTGGTTTGACTACTGCCAGATACCTCAGGTTTACCTCCCTGGCATCAGTAAAATATGCATCTACTTATTCAACAATTTTTATCAGCGATATTTCGCTGCTCCCTTAAAATAAAAGAAAAAATATGAAAATAATTAAGTTTTTAGTTGCCTTAGTGATCCTTAGCCCCTTGAGTCTAAGCGCACAGCAGGGCTTTATGGTACAGGGCAAGATCAGTCCAATGGCAAATACGCAAAAGGTTTATTTGAATTACTATAATGAAGGCAAAGAAGTGAAGGATTCCGCGACAGTCAAAAAAGGAGAATTCAGTTTTAAAGGACAGGTGAGCAATCCAGTGGCGGCGATTTTAACACTCAAAAAGCAAGATGCCAGTTTGAGTAAACAAGAAGCTTCCGAAGAGCTTTATTTTTATCTGGAGAATTCAAAAATTAGCATTACTTCATCAAATTCCTTCCGATCCGCAGTTGTAAGCGGTTCACGTACCAATGCTGAAAACCTGGAACTTCAGGCCATCCATGCACCCTTTCGGAAAATTGCCGATTCGGTGATGCGTGTCTATAATGGCTGGACCCTAGAACAGCGAAAAGACAGCACGCTTACAAAAGCGCTTGCGGCACCGATGCGTGCGACGCAAAAAGGTTATGATAGCGTGAGCCGGATTTTTATCGCTAATCACCCAAACTCTTTTATCGCGCTCCGTTTATTCAAAGAGATCGAACTAGGTTATAATTTTAATCCGGATACAGCGGAAAGACGATTTTCCAATTTCTCGGATCTTGTGCGTAATTCCTATGCAGGAATCGAAATGTCAAAAATAATAAATAAAGGCAAAAAGACCGATGTCGGCGCTATGGCCATAGAATTTGTGCAACGCGATACCTCTGGAAAGGAAGTGAAACTATCGGATTTTAGGGGTCAATATGTTCTTCTGGACTTCTGGGCTTCCTGGTGTAAGCCCTGTCGTGCCGAAAACCCTAATTTATTAAAAGCATATAATAAGTTTAAAGAAAAACGCTTTACTATTTTGGGTGTTTCATTGGACGATGCGGATGGTAGAAGGGCGTGGCTTCACGCTGTGGTACAGGATAGTATGCCTTGGACTCAAGTGTCGGATTTAAAAGGATTCAAAAGCAAAGTTGCGGTAGATTATGGTGTGGAGGCTATACCGACCAATTATCTGATTTCTCCGGAGGGAAAAATCATTGCCAAAAATCTACGTGGAGCAGAGTTGGAGAAGAAGCTTGCTGATATTTTGGGAAATTAAAAATGAACGATATGAAAATGAGATTTTTTTTAAAAATAGGGCTTGTGCTTGGGTGTTTGCCAATGGGGCTTTTGGCGCAAAATAAGTACACGATAAAGGGTGAGTTATCAAACCTAAAAACTCCCGCTAAGGCCTATTTATTGCTAGCCGAAAATGGAGGCTTTCAAAACAAGGATTCTGTCACTGTAAAAAACGGGATGTTTCAGTTCAACGGAACTGTTGATGCACCACGGCAGGCGCTTATTTCTCTTGTTCGCCAAGGGAGCAAAGGCGGGGCGGCTTCGAATGATTATTTAGGTTTTTTTATCGAAAATTCGGTTATACAGGTGACTGCCAAGGATTCGATCAAAAATGCGACAATAGAAGGGTCGCAGGCTGAATTGGAAAGTAAGCAGCTGGAAGCTTCGACCAGACCCCTGACAAATATAATTATCAAAATGAACGATGAATTTGCGGGGAAACCAAAGGATGCTGCCTGGCAGAAAGCTTCGGACAGCGTCGCCGGGATCATTGCCAAAATCAGGGATTTGCAGATAGATTTTGTCAGGTCACATGCCAATTCTTATATGGGTTTGTATGTTTATTATCATAATCTGTTGAGCCGAAAATTCAATCCTTTGGAAATGGAACCTATTTTTCAGCAGTTTGCGACTGGTTTACGTGATTCCGAACTGGGGAAACTTAGTTTGGAAAAGATCGAAGCAACCAAAAGAAGCCAGGCAGGCGTCAAAGTGACTGATTTTACACAGATGGATTTATCCGGAAAGCCTTTTGCACTTTCTTCCTTGCGCGGTAAATATGTGCTAGTCGATTTCTGGGCGAGCTGGTGTGCTCCATGTCGGGCTGAAAATCCCAACCTTGTTAAAGCATATACCGCACTAAAAGATAAAAATTTTGAGATTGTCGGCGTATCGCTTGACCAAAATAAGGACGCCTGGGCGAATGCAGTAAAAAATGATGGGCTTCCATGGATCCATGTTTGTGATTTAAAGGGGTGGAAGAATGAGGCTGCTGCCATTTATGGCGTAAGTGCCGTCCCCCAAAATTTTCTGATAGATCCCAATGGTGTTATTATTGCCCGCGATCTGCGCGGAGCGGGGCTTACGGAAAAATTATTGACATTGATTAAATAAAAAAGCACTGCCCTGTTTGTGTAAAACTAAACAGGGTAGTAATTTAAAAGTCTGTCGATTTTATTAACTTCTTCCAATGGCTGTAATGTGAACTTAACAGATATCCTGCCTTTGGGAGAAAACAATCCTTTCCAATAAATCTATTTCATCATTTGATAGCGGAGTGGAAAATTGGATATATTTTGTACTGCATCCGCCGCTAGAGCTCGTAAATCAGTCTCTTCAGAACCTGTTGAAATAGTGTAGTGTCCGGATCCACTATTTATACTTTGTATGCTCATCATAAAATAACTGGCAAATGAATATAGGGAAATTTTGATGTAGATGCTAGAATTATAGATCTTTATATTGATCTAAGATAGTGAGAAACATGAAAAGAATACTTACTTCTGCAGAAATAAAGCTAATTTCCTGTCAAGTAAATCATTAAATATGAAAGCAGCAATTTTTCTTTTTTTTATTATCATACTAGCCTCTTGTAGTTACTATACTGGCGAAATGATAGGAACTTACAGCCCTGCTAACTATACAAACACCTATGATACTATTCAGCTAAGAACTAATAATATATATTATCGCCGGGTGTATGATCGGAATAAAAAGCTAGTGCTGAAAACTAAAGGAAAGTGGAAAGTAGATCACGATTTAATAGTGTTCGAACCCCCTTATTTTTGGAATTTGGATGGAGATTTAGTGAAGTTTCCTGAGCTTTTAAACGATACAATAAGTAATGGACTTGGATATATAGGTGTAAATAGCGGTAGGATAGAATTTTGTGTTGGCCATTATTCTGCTGATATCCCAAATCAAAATTGTTATAAAAAAGTAGCAGATGAATAGCTAAAATCTAACAATTATAAACCAAAGATCCCTTACAAAAGTTCAACAGCATGACAAAACCCTCAGTATATTCGTTATGAAATTTGCCTTTAGAATATACGCACGTTTTGTTTTAAGCCTAGAAAATGTTACTATTGTGTTTTGTCACTTTTGGTTTAAAGTATCATGTATAGACCTGTCGTATGTATCCTGTTGATTGTCATATCGGTTATCCTATGTAAAGCAGGAACCGAACAGGATACGTCGTTGATACAACTGCTTCAGATGATCGACAAAAAGGAAGAGTTTATGGCCATCAAAGAAGTGAGAATAGACGACTTGGTACGACGGCTTCATAAATCAACAAATAACACTTCCGCACAATACGAATTAAACAAACTTCTTTACCAAGAATATGCTTCCTATAAACTAGATTCTGCGATTATATATGCTAGGGGAAATGTAAAATTAGCAGAAAGGAGTGGCAATTCCTTCCAAATCAATGAAAGTAATCTGGATCTTGCTTCATTTTACTTCACAGCAGGTATGTATATTGACGCCTATAAGATATTGGTCACTGCAGATAAGAACAAGCTTCCTAGGGAACTATTGATCAAGTATTTTGATGCGTGGAAAAGGCTCTATAAATTTTATTCATTTTCAAATACCGATGATCGGCAGTATGCTATTCGGAGTGACCACTATCGCGATTCGCTATTAAGTGAACTGGATACGGCAAGTAGTCAATACCGTATTGTTTATGCCGAAAAGCTCCATGATGAGGGGAAATTTGAGGAAGCGAAAAAGAGGTTGATGTATATGCTTGATCTTTCCCAAAAAGAGGATCATGAACATGCCATTTTATGTTATGCCCTGGCAAATATCTACGAAAAGGAGGGCGATGTTGACCTTCAACGCAAATATTTGACATTGTCGGCGATTAGCGACGTTAAAAATGCTATCAAGGAAAATGCCTCGATGCAGGCATTAGCGACCTTATTGTATAAATCAAATCATATTGAAGAAGCCTTTAGCTGTATCAAATCTTCTATGGAGGACGCTATATTCTGTAATGCCCGTTTCCGGACCTATGAAGCTTCCCAAATTTTTCCGATCATAAACTCAGCTTATCAAGAAAACGAATTACAACAAAAGGCAAAATTGACCATCTTTCTAACGATTGTTAGTATCCTATCATTGTGCCTCGTTATAGCAGTTATTTTGATCTACAGACAGATGAAGCGGGTAAATCGTGTCCGTAGCGAGCTCTTCGAACTCAATCAAAAATTGCAGGTGCTCAATCAGCAATTGAATACAGCCAATGACGAACTTCATACCACCAATAGCGAAGTGCTGTCTATGAATAGCGAGTTGGCAGAAACCAATCATATCAAAGAAGCCTATATCGGTGAGTTCCTCAACCTATGTTCCTTATATATTGATAAGCTCGAAAAATTCCAGATTTCGCTCAACAAGATGGTCATGGCCAAGAAGATCGAAGAGCTCAAGCAGATGCTTAAATCACGTGATATGATCGACCATGAAGTAAAAGAATTATACGTCACTTTTGATCATGTATTTTTGCATTTGTATCCGAACTTTGTAGAGGATTTCAACGCACTACTAGTCGCAGATATGCAAGTTGTCTTGAAGCCAAATGAAGTACTGAGCCCGGAGCTACGTATTTTTGCATTGATACGTTTGGGTATTACAGACAGTGCAAAGATAGCCCGTTTCCTACACTATTCAACCAATACCATTTATACCTATCGGACCAAATTCAGAAACAAAGCTGCTGTTCCGCGCGAAGATTTTGATGAATTGGTCACAAAAATAGGTCGAAAAGCCCTAAAATATTGACCTAATCTTCTATATATTTCTTTGAAGTATTTGATTTAATACTCTGTTCTTTAGACTTTTATGTTTTTGTTGTTTCTATATTCGGCGATACACCTCTTTTATCTGCTCTTTGATCCTTCTATTTTTGGATAAACCAATTAGGGGACGATTTGACACTAGGTTCAAATCGAAATTAAATAACAATTATAAGTAATACGTAGAAATCAAATTTTATGAAAAACCAGGGGCGATTACGTTTTACGTATCCCATTCTTATGCTTTTAATGATTTTGATCAGTTTAAATTCATTTGCACAACAGCGGGAGATTCAGGGTACTGTAAAAGACGAAAACAAGCTAGCTATTGAAGCTGTTTCCGTCAACAACAAGGGGACAACCCAACAAGTACAGACAGATCGAAATGGCCATTTTAAAATGACCGTTGCACATGGTTCAGTTTTGAGCATCTCCTATATCGGCTACAAGACTCAGGAACTAAAAGTAGACAATGCATCAATTTATAATATTATATTAGTCAAGGATAACACAGCACTTGACGAGGTGGTTGTTATTGGATATGGGACCGTTAAAAAGAAAGATCTGACAGGTTCTTTAGCGTCTGTGGGTGCAGAGACAATGAAAGATAAGCCTGTGGCAAATGTTGGCGAAGCGCTTCAAGGACGTGCCTCTGGTGTACAGGTTATCAACTCAGGCGCGCCCGGAAGTAACGTGTCCATACAGATTCGAGGGCTGGGATCAATCAACAATAGTGCTCCATTGTTAGTGATTGATGGCGTCCCAACGGATCTGTCTCTCAATGCGCTCAATCCAAATGATGTGGAGACAATAGATATCCTCAAGGATGCCTCTGCTACTGCCATTTATGGTTCCAGGGGAGCCAATGGTGTTGTATTGATTTCAACAAAAAAGGGTAATAAAAATAAAGGCAGTATTACGGCAAGTGCCAATTACGCGATTCAGCAGGCAACGAGCCTACCCAAAATGCTGAATGCACAACAGTTTGCGTCGCTGCACAATGAGATGATGGCCAACAACAATAACCGTCAACGACCGGATTTTGCCGATCCTACATTGCTTGGCCGAGGAACAGATTGGTTAGATGCGCTCCTACAGACAGGTAAATTAGCTAATTATGCCCTTAGTTATGCTGGTGGTGGAGAAAAGAATACCTACTACGTCTCTGCTGGTATACTCAATCAGGATGGCATCGTGAAAAACACCGATTACAAACGGTATAATTTTCAGTTTAACAATGAAGCTAAACAGACAGCATGGCTCAAATTGGGCAATACGCTCACGCTAAGCCATGATGTAAAACACAATGGTTCCTATAGCGTATTGAATACGCTTGCCTCATTGCCTACACAACCAATTTTCAATGAAGACGGTACCTATTCAGGGCCAGGAAATGAAGCTATATTCTATGGCGATCTGCGCAATCCTATCGGGACTGCCATGCTTGAACAAAATACAACGAAAGGCTATAATCTTCTTGGAAATATCTATGCGGAAGCAAGTTTCTTGAATCATTTCACCTTCAAAACTTTGCTTGGCCTTGATTATAAGGCTTGGGACAATATGACCTTTTCGCCTAAATACAATTGGAAACCCATCCCCGTTCCCAATTCCTATCGGAGTGAAAGCTTCAACAAGAGCCTAACCTATTTGTGGGACAATACCCTCACTTATGCAAATACTTTCGGGGGTGGACACGAAATCAATGTGATGATAGGTTCTAGTGCGCAAAACAATGATTATAATTACATGAATGGAAGTATCAAGGAATTTCTTTCCGACAATAATAACCAGTTAAATAATGGCTTATTAGATCCAACTGTAGGTGGGAGCCGCAACGAATGGGCGTTATTGTCATTCTTCGGGCGCGCCAATTATACGTTTAAAAATCGCTATCTCCTTACGGCCACTGTACGTCGTGATGGTACATCAAGAATTGCTTCGGCCAACCGTTGGGGGACTTTTCCTTCTTTTTCTGCCGCCTGGCGTATCTCTGAAGAGTCTTTTTTTAACAAAAATGATTTTTGGAGTGATGTTAAACTCCGTATCGGTTATGGAGTTACTGGTAATCAGGCCGTGTTGGACAACTATGCGGCATCAGCCCGCTTAAAAACTGGTCAATATGTTTTCAATGGTATTCCCGTTTCGACATTGTACCCACTCGTTATGCCTAACCCGGGCATACGCTGGGAAACGATCAAACAACAGAATGTTGGAATTGACGCAAGTTTTTTCAAAAACAGGATCCAGTTGACGATGGATGCTTACATCAAAAAAACCTCAGATATGCTTGTCAAAATGAGCGTGCCCATTACGACAGGATATTCAGACAGCTATACGCCAATGATCAATGCCGGAGAGGTAGAAAACAAGGGGTGGGAATTAAGTTTACGTAGCCAAAACCTAAAAGGAGAATTGGTTTGGAATACCGATTTCAATATCTCCTATAATAGAAATAAGGTCGTTAGACTTGATGGCGATGTACCTATTTACTACGGTTATCAGTCCCATACCATTGGACAGCCTGTTGGATCATTTTATGGCTATTTGACCAATGGTATTTTTCAAAACTGGGCCGAAGTGAATAGTTATGCTTATCAATATCAAGGGGCAGATCCAGCCAATAGTACGGCACCCGGCGATATCAAATTTAGGGACATCAATAAAGATGGAGTTGTTAATGACTATGACCGGACCTATTTAGGCAATCCAACACCAAGTTGGAGTTTTGCCATGAATAATAAGTTGTCCTATAAAAATATAGATCTTGAAGTATTCTTTCAGGGGGTATCCGGAAACCAGATCTATAATGCCAATAGGGTTACCTTGGAAGGTATGTATACCATACGAAATCAGACGACTAAGGTTCTTGATCGTTGGACCGCTGAGGGAACCAGCAATGAGGTGCCGAGAGCGATTTACAGCGACCCCAATAAGAATACACGTAATTCAGATCGTTTTATTGAGCAGGGAAAATACCTGCGTCTGAAAAATCTGACCGTAGGTTATACCTTGCCTGAGGCTGTAGCCAAACGTCTGCATGCAGGACGGTTGCGGTTTTATTTTTCAGGGCAGAATTTGTTTACTTGGACCAAGTATTCTGGCTTCGATCCTGAAGTGATAGGAGGTGTTGACAATAGTAACTACCCGATCACAAAAAACTTTAGCTTGGGATTGGACCTTAGATTTTAACTAATTAGACTCATGATGATGAAAATAATATTTTATATGGCCCTTGCGGCGATGCCCCTTTGGTTGGGCTCATGTTCAAAATTTTTGGATAAAGAACCTCTTGAGGATCCCAGTGCCGAATCCGTCAAGGATGCTTCCGCTGCCATTGCAATGATCAATGTGGCTTATCAGCCACTCCAACGACCCAAGTTATACAATATGCGGATATGGTCATTAGACATTATGGCAGGGAATAGTGCCGTGGGTGCAGGTGGTGGCGATGATGGAATAGAAACGATCCAATTGTCCAATTTTTCCACTGGCCCAGACAATTTTTCGGCGGTTGATCTTTGGCGAGGACCCAATCCCGGTATTTTATATTGTAATACCGTCTTGGAAAATGTCCCTTCGATGGATATAGATCCCCAATTGAAAAACAGATTGATTGGCGAAGCCAAATTCCTCCGTGCGAACTATTATTTTATTTTGGTTCAGCTGTTTGGCGATGTGCCGCTTTCATTGGTACCCGCGAAACCTGGAGATGATCTCAAACCGGCTCGCGTGAGCAAAGAACGCATCTATAATGAAGTCATTGTACCAGACCTTAAGGAAGCCATTACACTGTTACCACGTCGTGAGGAATATGCCGATCAGGATAAGGGACGCGTCAGTAAAGGAGCTGCGGCAGGCCTTTTGGCAAAAGTTTACCTCACACTAAAACAATATCAGTTGTGCATTGATCAATGTAATCAAGTCGAGTCGCTGGGGTATGTGCTTAATGCAGACTATAGTGATTGTTTTGGGGGGGAGCCTCGTCATAAAAATACAGCCGAATCGCTCTTTGAAGTACAATATTATGGACTTACCAAGGCCGGATTTTGGGACGATGAAAATCAGGCAAACTGGCTGAGCACCTATATGGGACCACGCAATTCGGGCTGGGTGGGCGGCGGCTACGGTTGGAATCAGCCAACAGCTGAGTTTGTCTCCCAATACGAAACTGGAGACTTGCGCAAAGATAAAACTGTTTTGTATGAAGGAGGACCACTTTTCGACGGTAAGGCCTACAAATCCAATATGTCGTCCACAGGATATAACGTGCGCAAATTTTTGGTTCCATTGTCCATTTCACCCGATTACAATACCAATGCAGCCAATATCGTTGTGTTACGTTATGCAGACGTGCTATTGATGAAGGCTGAGGCACTCAATGAACTTGGCAATACGGCTCAAGCGGTGGATCCCTTGTATTTGGTGCGACAACGAGCTGGGTTGACCGACAAAAAGTCAATTACAGGGCTTTCCCAGGCTGATATGCGCGAAAAGATCCGTCACGAAAGAAGAATAGAACTTGCTTTTGAAGGACAACGCTGGTTTGATATGATTCGCTGGGACAATGGACAGTATGCACTTAACTTTCTGCACAGCATCGGTAAGCTCAATGCGACCGCAAAACATTTGTTGTTACCTATTCCTCAAGTTGAGATTGACGCCAATCCAAATTTGAAGCAGAATCCCGGTTATTAAATCCTTTTGGTAATTAACCAACTAACAAATTTAAAAGATGAAAAGACTATATTATATTATCAATTTGATCTTGATTTCGTCCTTGTGCTGTCAGTCCTGTAAAGACGATTTTAACCATGTCCTCTATCCTGATGGCCCCTTAGAACTCAGTGTCTCGACATCAGATATTGTATTGAATGTTGCTGCCCCGGAGCAGGAAGCTGTCGTATTCGATTGGACATCGGGTTCTAATTTTGGAACGAATGCAGCCATCAAGTATACCCTTGAAATCGGTGAAAAAGGGAAGGATTTTAAGCCTGTCATTAGTAGTACTTTTGAGAAAGGATTGCGGTCACAAAGATATGTTACCAAAGATTTTAATCAATTGTTGATTGAGAAGCTTGGCATCACAGCAGGAAGCGGAGCACAGCTGGAAGCTCGTGTCACAGCAGAGGTTCAAGACGGGCAAAGCGCAGCACAGCTGACTCAAATAATTAGTTTAAAGGTCAAAACCTACAAGCCGGTTACCGAAACACTCTATATCCTTGGTAGCGCAACAAGCAACGGCTGGGATGCGAATAAAGCCAGCAAGATGAATCCGATACAGGGTACGCCAGGAGCCTTTATATGGCAAGGCGTACTGAGCCCGGGCGAGTTTAAGTTTATCAGCACTTTGGGCAATTTTACACCTTCGTACAACAAAGGAACAAGTAATGAAAAGCTCTATTATCGTGAGTCGGAGTCAGATCCCTACGATGTTCCATTTACCGTTGCCAAATCTGGACTATACCAAGTCAAAGTTAATCTGATCGATCGATCTATTGCCATTGCCGAAATTGAAGGAGCTATGTATGATGCACTGTGGTTTGTGGGTGGCTTTACCGGTTGGAACTTTCAGCCTATGGCGAAAGACCCGAATGACCCCTTTATTTTTACCTATCATGCCGTCTTAAACTCTGGTAATAGCACAGACGAGTTTAAGATTGCAACGAAGCCAGATTTTGATCCAGGCGTTGTCTTTTTGCGCCCGGAGACAGATCAGCAAGGCGTTGGAACAGACCTACCTGTCGTCAAGTGGTCAGAGAGTGAAAATAAAAATGATTATAAATGGCGGATTAATAAAGGAACCTATAAGATCAGGCTGGATCTACGGACCAATAAAATTACCATTGCTCCTTTTACACCGTTTGCGGCTATTTATCTTGTGGGCGATGCGACACCCAATGGTTGGGATATTGCCGCAGCAACCCCCATGGTCAATGGTGATACACCCCACAGATTTACTTGGTCTGGAACACTTAAAGCCGGTGAATTAAAGTTCAGTTGCGATAAACAGGCCGATTGGAATGGCGCATGGTTTTTGGCCTCACAAAATGGCAGGATACCCTCAGGGCAGACCGAGCAGATGATCTTTAGCAAGTCTGGCTCTAATCCAGATAATAAGTGGAAAGTGACCACTCCGGGTATCTACAGTATCACACTGGATCAGCTACAGGAAACAGTCACAATTATCAAACAATAAATCAATCTTAAGCTTTTTCCTCCATCAACAAAATGGAGGAAAATAATAAGCTTCTGAGTGCATGATATAATTATTTACAGATGAAACGAATATTCAGACTTGTGGTTGCCAGCGGGATGCTTCTAAGCGGGAGCTGCAACAACTATTACGATATTGACAAAGATCCGATCACCTATGGGCAGACCTATTTTAAGCCTGTCATCAATACAGATAAGGCAGTTTATAAACCTGGGGAAAAGATCACATTTACAGCTGCCATCTCCGACTATAATTTGAGTGTCGCCTATACCTATCTGGGCGAAATGATCAAGGAGGAGCCGCTTTCGCAGTTGAGCTGGACCTGGACACCACCTACGACAGACTTTCGGGGCTACATGGTCTATCTTTTTAAAACTGGTGATACAACTAAAAAGCCGCTCTACAGCATAGCCGTTGATGTATCTTCTGACTGGCGCAAGTTTCCACGGTATGGATTTGTATCCAATTATGATCGCCTTGATCAGCAGGCAATACAACGCAATGTCGAAACGCTCAACCGTTTCCATATCAATGGAATCCAGTTTTATGACTGGCAGATGGATCAGCATAAACCTTTGGCCGGTTCAGTATCCAGTCCGGCTGATTCCTGGCTGGATCTTATCGGCCGGACTAATTACAAATCTACCCTGGATGGGTATATTCAGGCCGCTCATGATAAAGGTATGAAAGCGATGTTCTACAACTTGTTGTATGGCGCTTTGTCCAATGCGGCAAGTGATGGGGTATCCGAACAATGGTACCTTTTTAAGGATAATCAACATCAGGAGAAAGATAGGCATCCCTTGAATGCACCCTTTCGCAGCAATATCTATTTGGTCGATCCCGGCAACTCCGCCTGGCAGACCTACATTAACAAAAGACATCAAGATGTATTTGCGGTCTATAATTTTGACGGCTATCACATCGATCAGTTGGGAGACCGCGGAAAACTATATGACTATACCGGCAAAGAAGTGAAACTAGAGCAGCGCTACGGCTCATTCATAGCAGCGTCAAAGAAGGCTTTTCCGGGTAAGTATCACGTGATGAATGCAGTTAATCAATATGGTCAGGAGTCTGGGATAGCATCATCTACTGTTGATTTTTTATATACCGAAGTTTGGGAACCCAACAAATCATACGATGAATTGGTGAAAATTATTCAGGACAATGACCGTTTTGGCAATTACAATAAGAATACCGTATTAGCAGCTTATATGAACTATGCTAAGTCCAATCAGGCTGGCTTTGTCAATGAACCAGGTGTGTTGCTGACCAATGCGGTCATTTTTGCCAATGGAGGGGCTCACCTTGAAATGGGAGAACATTATTTGACCAATGAATATTTTGCAAATAACAACCTGCAGCTTAAAGGAACAACAAAGGAAAAGCTGATCCAATATTATGACTTTATGGTCGCCTACCAAAACGTATTGCGAGACGGTGGTACAGCCGCGGTCTTTAGTGTCACCGGTACAAACGCTTTGATTATTAGTAATGGTAAAGCAAGATCAGGCAGTATTACAAGCTATGGGCGACATTTTGCTAACCGTGATGTAATCCATTTGATCAATTTTAAGGATGCCAATACTATGGAATGGCGCGACACCAACGGGACCCAACAGGAACCCTCCCGTATCGATGGCCTACAGATCAAGCTCGACGTGACACGTACTGTCAAGCGAGTATGGTTGGCATCGCCCGATATGCAAGGGGGCGTCGCTATTCCGCTTACTAAAGCGCAGACAGGAAATAAATTGACCATCGATCTGCCGGGGCTCAAGTATTGGGACATGGTTGTGATCGAATATTAAAAACCTATTATGCATAAACTAAAATCTTTTTATTTGATGCTGTTTTGCCTGATCTCCATCGTTCATGGAGCAGCAGGGCAGGTGATGAAAGCGACACAATGCCAAGATTATCAGATCGAGGGGAGAAAGGTGACTTTCAATTGCAGCGACGGTGCTAAGCTGGAGTTTTATTTTTGCAGCAGTTCTGTTGTTCGGATATGGTATGATGCCAGCGGCACACTACAAAGGAAGAACGCTTCCTTTGCAGTAGTTCATGAACAGCTTGAGGACATCGGTGAAATCAAGGTGAATAACGAACCGGCAAGCTTCGAAATCTTCACCGGAAAGCTGCGTGTCCGCCTCAACAAGGATCCCATGCAGTTGCTGATTTACGATAAGTGGCAAAAGTTGGTTTTTAGTGATTATAAAAGTCTTGGACACAGCACGAGCGGCACCAAAACCGTGGCACATAAAGTACTGCGTCCCGATGAGCAATTCTTTGGCCTTGGCGAAAAGACTGGACCGCTCAATCGAAGAGGCCGGTCTTACAAGATGTGGAATAGCGACAAACCCTGTTATAGCAGTCAAGAAGATCCATTATATAAGAGTATTCCTTTTTTCATGAGCAGCTACCATTATGGTATTTTTTTGGACAATACCTATAAAACAGCTTTTGACTTTGGAACCAGCAGTACAGAATCCTATTCTTTTGAAGCACCAGATGGTCCCTTCATCTACTATTTTATCTATGGGAAGGATTATAAAGAGATCCACCAGCAATATATCGCATTGACTGGGAAACCGATCATGCCACCAAGGTGGGCGTTTGGTTTTGCGCAGAGTCGTGGACTTTATACACGGGAAGACCAGGCTTTGGAGATCGCTTCCGAATTTCGAAAGCGGGAAATTCCCTGTGATATCATCTATCAGGATATAGGCTGGACACAGGAACTGCAAGATTTCAACTGGCGTAAAGGAAATTATAAAGATCCCAAAGGAATGCTCAAAAAGCTGAATGATCAAGGATTTAAGATGATTCTCTCACAAGATCCAGTGGTGTCGCAAGCAAATAAAAGTCAGTGGCAGGAGGCCCATCAAAAAGGATATTTTGTCAAGGACCGCCGTACGGGTACATCTTATGATATGCCTTGGCCATGGGGTGGTAATTGTGGGGTCGTTGATTTTACAAATCCATCTGTGGCCGACTGGTGGGGGCAACTCCAGCAGAAACCTCTAGCCGATGGTGCGGGTGGTTTCTGGACAGATATGGGGGAGCCTGCCTGGAGCAATGAAGAGGATGTTGATCGGCTTCATATGCAACACCAGTTAGGCATGCATGCCGAGATCCACAACGTATACGGTCTTACCTGGGATAAGGTGGTGAAAGAGCAGTTTGACAAGCATAATCCCAACAAGCGGATCTTTCAGATGACACGCGCATCTTATGCCGGACTTCAGCGCTATACCTTTGGCTGGTCTGGCGATAGCGGCAGTGGGACCGAGGTGACCGAAGGCTGGAGCCAATTGGCCAATCAGGTTGCGGTCGGATTATCGGCGGGTCTTGGCGGTATTCCGTTTTGGACGACAGATATTTCAGGTTACTGTGGAGATATTACAGATTACCCTGCTATGGCAGAGCTGTATACACGTTGGATGCAATTTGGTATTTTTAATCCATTGAGCCGCGCCCATCACGAGGGCAACAATGCGGTCGAACCCTGGTTATTTGGTGAGGTCGCCGAAAAAAATGCCAAGACAGCCATTGAACTCAAATATCAACTGTTTCCATATCTCTATTCCTATGCGCACAAAGCGCATCAGACTGGTCTACCTATATTAAGGGGCTTGTTTATGGAATTTCCACAAGACGACCAGGTTATTGGGATCAATGATCAGTTTATGTTTGGACAGGAAATCCTTGTGGCCCCTGTGCTGAAAAAAGGCGAACGGGTCAAAAAACTCTATCTGCCCGATGGCGAATGGATTGATTTTAATGACAAAAAGACGGTATACCTTGGGGGGCAGCAGATTGCCTACCGCGCACCTCTAAACCGAATCCCGATGTTTGTCAAAAGAGGTGCTATCGTACCCATGATGCCGATCATGCAATATATTGGTCAGGATCCAATGCATCCGCTTTATATCCATATCTTCCCCAATTATGAGGGTGAGTCCGCTACATTTGAACTTTATGAAGACGATGGAGAGACACAGAATTATCTCAAAGGTATTGGTTCTACGACACGCTTTACCTGCACAACCCTGGCTGAAGGCGATTTTGAAACAGCTATTCAACCCCGGGATAAAGGATACACACCTGCCAAAGGAAGGCAGCTCTACTTATGCTATCATCTTGAAAGCAGGCCCAATGACGTCACCATTGATGGGAAGACCATATCCTATGCTGTTGTGGGCAATAATCGAACGTCAACGATAAAGAACAATGAACCGAGCTGGACATGGGATGCCCAACAGGGAAGCTGCATCATTAAACTGACGGATGATCGAAATGCGAAAAATATAAAAATCCACTAATTATCATAAAAAATGAAGAAAACTACACTCTTGATGAGTTTATTTTTAGTCACTTTGGGACTTCGGGCCCAAGAGCTGCTTTCGCCTTCGGGAAAATTGAAACTTCAGTTTTCACTGGATGCATCAGGTGCGCCGACATATAGCTTGAGTTATAAAGGCCAAGCTGTCATCAAACCCAGCAAGTTAGGGTTGGAATTGACCGGCAATACCAAGAAAGTTGAATTTTCAGGGGCGGGAGAAGGTGATAGAGAATCGTTATCCAGTTCATTGTATGACCAGTTTGAACAGACGGCACAAGAAAGCAAACAGGTTGATGAACGCTGGAATCCTGTTTGGGGCGAAGAAAGTGAGATTCGAAACCATTACAACGAACTAACCGTTAGCTTGCAACAGAAAACGTCCAAAAGAAAACTTGTGGTCCGTTTCAGATTATTTGATCAAGGTTTGGGATTTCGCTACGAATTTCCCGAACAAAAAGAGATGACTTATCTCGTTGTAAAGGAGGAAAAAACACAATTTGCAATGAATGGCGATCATACAGCTTTTTGGATTCCCGGAGATTACGATACCCAGGAGTATGATTACACCAAGTCTCGTCTGTCTGAAATCAGAAGATTGATGGCCAAAGCGATTACGCCCAATGCCTCGCAGACCCCATTTTCGCCTACAGGGGTACAGACGGCTTTGATGATGAAAAGTGACGACGGGCTATATATCAATATCCACGAAGCGGCTTTAATCAATTATGCCTGTATGCATCTTCATCTGGATGACAAAAATTTTGTATTTCAATCTTGGCTTACACCCGATGCCAATGGGACCAAAGGCAATTTGCAGACACCTGCCCGGAGCCCCTGGCGCACAATTATGGTGAGTGATGATGCCAGAGATATTTTGGCTTCCCGTATGACGCTCAACCTCAACGAACCCACTAAAATTAAAGATCCTTCGTGGATAAAGCCTACCAAATATGTAGGTGTATGGTGGGAGATGATTACCGGAAAGAGCGAGTGGTCCTATACCTATGACCTTCCTAGTGTACATCTAGGTGAAACTGACTATAGCAAAGTGAAGCCTCATGGCAAACATGGTGCTACGACGGCGAATGTAAAGCGTTACATTGATTTCGCAGCAAAACACGGGTTTGATGGCGTGTTGGTTGAAGGCTGGAATATTGGCTGGGAAGATTGGTTTGGCAATGCCAAAGATCATGTGTTTGATTTTGTCACACCCTATCCCGATTTTGATCTGGTGAGCATCCGGGATTATGCCAAGCACAAGGGCGTCAAGATGATTATGCATCACGAGACCTCGGGAGCAGTCCGCAATTATGAGCGCTATTTGGATAGCGCTTATAGATTTATGAAAGATAATGGTTATGATGCTGTCAAAAGTGGGTATGTAGGCAATATTATTCCCCGAGGCGAATATCATTATAGTCAGTGGATCAATAACCATTATCAATATGCCTTGGAGAAAGCTGCTAAGTATAAGATCATGGTCAATGCGCATGAAGCCGTACGTCCGACAGGTTTATCGCGTACTTGGCCCAATCTGATCGGTAATGAGTCTGCACGTGGCACAGAGTATCAGGCGTTCGGGGGGAACCATGCAAACCATGTTACCATTTTACCTTTTACACGGCTTATCGGAGGACCGATGGACTATACACCGGGCATCTTTGAGATGGACATCCAAAAGATCAATCCTAAGAATACATCCCATGTCAATTCTACCTTGGCCAACCAGCTGGCCTTGTATGTGACCATGTACAGCCCATTGCAGATGGCAGCGGACCTTCCTGAGAATTATGAGCGTTTTATGGATGCTTTTCAGTTTATCAAAGATGTTGCCGTTGATTGGGACAGTAGCCTATATCTCGAAGCAGAACCTGGAGAATACCTAACGATAGCCCGTAAATCAAAAGGTAAAAATGAATGGTTTGTCGGGAATGTCAGCGGGGAGAAAGGACATGAATCTATCTTGGATTTTGGTTTTTTAACAAAGGGCGAAAAATACGAAGCTACGATCTACGCCGATGCTCCAGACGCCCATTATAAAACCAATCCCCAGGCGTATGTGATTAAAAAACTTAAAATAAATAATAAAAGTAAGTTAAAGCAGAAGTCGGCACCTGGTGGTGGCTTTGCCATTCGGATTGTGGAACTATAAAAATCAATGATCTAAAAGACAAAGTTGTAGGTGGCAACTTGTCTATGGATTGTATGTAAGCGCCCCTTAATCAGTAATGATGAGGGGCGTACTTTTAATGTATAATTAGACATTTGATCAAATTCTACTTGTTGTATTTTTATTCATCCCTAAGGCTATCTACCGGATTTGTTTTTGCTGCTTTGAGTGCCTGATAACTTACTGTCAATAACGCGGCCAATATACCAATTGTACCACCCAAAGTAAAAGGTACCCAATTTACGTCTATTTTGTACGCGAAGTCCTGGAGCCATTTATTAGTTGCCCACCAAACTATAGGAGCAGCAATAAGAATAGCAATGAATACCATTTTCACAAAGTCCTTCGATAGTAAGCTGACTATACTCGAAACCGACGCCCCCAACACTTTGCGTATACCGATCTCCTTGCTTCGTTGGTAGGCGATGATTGTTGCTAACCCAAATAGGCCTAGACAGCTGATCAAAATTGCTAGAGCAGTACTGATATTCGTCAATTTTAGAAGCTGTTGTTCCTTTTTGTAAAGATCGGCGATATCCTATTTCCCTGCCCTATAATCTTACCAATAGCATCTTCGGGGGATTGAAACCCGAATGTTTTAACTGCGCTTTCATTGATTACAAAAGAATTTACTGTGTCAGATGGTGGGACTCTAAAAAGGGTAATTTCTCTATTTGGCGGTTATAGGTAAAATTAATTTTGTTCTCTTGATTGAATAGATTCCAATTATCTAAAACTTTTTTCTGTATTTTAGCTAGGGCGACATTTGCCTCTGTGTATGTTCATCGGAATTAGACGTGGAGGAGATTATGCAAGAGATTTTTGTGCAACTTTTTCTGAAACGCAATTCAATCCCCTCCGCTGAAGCTATCTTTCCTTTTTTATTTTTAGTAGCAAAGCGAACGGCTATCACTTTGTTTCGAAAAGAGCTGTCTAGACAAAAATATCAAGTATCACAATTAGCAGAATGGGATGAATTGAATGCGCCGGGTCTTTTGTTTAGTTCCTCCCAATTTTCAGGCGAAACCCGCCATCTTAACCCGTATTTGTCTTTCAGCCACCCGCAAACACTCTCCTGTCCTCCACCCGATGTAAGTGCTGCTAGGTGAACAGGTTTTCCCTTTCGTTTCTTTACTAAATATTTAGGTTTATTCACTCAATGAAACTCTTGTTTCGCTCATTACTGATTTTTTACAACTGAGCCAACAATATATTTGGGTAAAGTTTAAAAACTAAATATTCAAATGAAAGTTTTAAAAAGCATGTTGATGGTCAGTCTAGGACTGGTTATCTTTTTCTCCTGCAAAAAGGGTGACACTGGTCCGCAGGGAGCCGTTGGGGAAAAAGGCGAGCAGGGCGCCAGGGGAATTCAGGGGGTAAAAGGTGATGACGGGGCGACAATTTTCTCTGGGGATGCGGTTCCTGTCGCTACGCTGGGGAAAGCTGGAGATTATTATATCCGTAAAACGACTTCCGAAATGTATGGTCCCAAAACGGATGCCGGATGGGGCAAAGCTACTTCTTTCAAGGGAGCGCCAGGTGCCAATGGAGCGGCGGGATCCAAAATCCTGAGCGGGACCCAAATTCCAGCAGTGTCGTTAGGTGCCATAGGTGACTTCTACTTTAAAGTGGATAGTTATCAATTTTTTGGCCCTAAGACTGCATCCGGATGGGGAACAGGGGTTAACCTGAGAGGAGCTACAGGTACTGCTAATGTACTCTACAGTGGTTGGCAAAGCGCTACAATGATTAAAGATTCTATTATGGATGGTACGACGGTCAGAATTGGCCATCTTGCTGCCAAAGGACTGTCCAAAACCATATTGAGTAGTGGAACTGTAATTGTTTATATGGATTATGGGGGTGGAATTTTCCAGCTGCCTTATACGTCAAGAGCCGGAGGGAGAATGAGTACAATTTCCCACCATCCGAAAGAGAATAGGATCATTGTCTACCGGTTTGTCTACGATGGTGGAGATCTCTTGGTATTACCTGCTCAAATTATGTACCGTTATGTAATTATTCCGGGCGGAACCATGGCAAGCCTGAAACGTAAGGGCGTGGATCTAAACGATGTGAATCAGGTTGAGGCAGCATTAAAATCGGAATAGAAATGTTAAACTAAAAAAGTGCTGATCGAGAAGGGTAAACTACTAGCTGTCTTTCTAACATAGATGTCGGGAATGGAACGCAGGTGAAATATTTTGCTAGATATATTGTATATTTAAGATAACTATTCGATTGTTTTCGAGCTTATCAATGTAAACGAAATAGATTATGATCAAGGCAGTCATTATTGATGATGAGCTGAAAGGTGCCACTTTGCTCCAGCATAAACTCCGCGCTTTTTCTGATAGGCTTTCTGTCGAACGGATATTTAGTGATACCTTTGCTGCCCTACAGGACCTTCCATCCATTAGTCCGGATATTGTTTTTTGGGATGTCGAAATGCCGCTGATGAATGGATTTAAGTTTTTGGAAAATCTCGGCAACATCCATTTCGAGGTTATTTTTGTTACTGCGTATAATGTATATGCCATTGAAGCCCTGCGCGCGGATGCTTTGGACTATCTGCTCAAACCAGTGGATACTGATGAACTAACGGCTGCAATTGAAAAATTATCCAAACGGATTGAATGGAAAAAACAGCACCAGAAACATTGTAATCTCACCCTAGCTAGCTACACCCAAAACTAAAGAATTCCAGCATTTACAACTTTATTCTTTTTTCGACTGTTCTATTATTTTCCTTTTAACATCATGATCGCTGCTGTATTTAAGTTTATCTGAACCACATATCCCACAAGCCCAAACTGTATATCTAAATGGTTTTTTAAGCTGAAATTTATTTTTCGTTATTGGGCTAGTAAGGTTTTTACAAGTCTCGCAATAGCATTTGTTACGTTGTTCGCGGGGGATATTTAAGCTTTCCATTTCGACGAAGATTTTCATCTCCTCCAAGATGAATTCTTTTGAATTCTCAAGCGTAAGTCCTGTGTTAAAAAGGGTTGAATTGTCATACTTCAAATAGTCCAGATCCTCGTCAATTTCATAAAAGGCGTTATACCTATCGTCATACTCGCTCGCAGACACAATTTTCAACATTTGGCCAAAGGCATATTCTATACTGACTTCTTTTCTGATTGCTTTTTTTGCGATTGTTAATGCATAGTTTTCCATTAAATCTTCTTTGCTTTTCTCTATAGTCAACTTGAGATCAGCAATTGATTTCCAAAAATAGATTTCGCGTTCCTCCGTAGATGCGTTATCCAAACCAGCTAAAATGTACAGGTTGTCACTCTCATAGCCCAAGGTTACAACATTTACAGCCCATGTAACCAGGTGTTTACTTTCGAAATAAGTCAATGCCCTTTCCGCATAAATTTCAAGTGTTAATTCATCAAGTGTCATATATTATAATTGCTAATCCTCATTTTACTAAACAAATATATTCTAAAGGGACGCAGGGTATTTGCGCAGTATATTTATTGCGATATTTATATCGAGTCTTAGGAAAATTCGCTGCGAACAATTACTATTGTAAATAAATGGAAGTCAAATTTAGAATAGTGACCTTGGGCTACATTGTAGCCGAGATTTCATCCGAGACCAAACGATTTAAAATAGGCCATAGTTCAGATTATGGCGATAAATTCCAGGAGCTACTTAACAAGTTTTTCTTTATTTATGAAATCATAAAAGAAAAAGATGTAGCGTATTTTCCTTATTCTACCACGGTATTGTGGGAGGACGATCGTGTGAATTATAACTGGACCATCAGTATGAATTCTGTTGATTCCCATATTAATATCAAAATTGATCAATTATCATCTTCTAATTTGGATTATAAAGAGATGCTAATTCATGAAAATATTGAAACAAGAAAATTGTTCGATGCCATTTATCAATCACTAGAGGAGATGCTAGCAGATTTTGGCTTTGTTGGCTATAAGAAAAAATGGGAGGTAGGTAATTTTCCTATAGCAGAATATATAACGCTTAAAGCAGCAAGAGAAAGGATAGATTTACGACATGCGAGTTGTCTAGAGGAAGACGAATGGAAACAAAAGATGGATCCTAATGATGAATTAGGGGTTATTAATATATCTGCCTCGAATTCGGGGTAATTAAAATTGGAGTTATCTATCTTCTCCCAAACACTCAGATACACTAAAAGATCTATAATCGATTACAGAGTGTTCCCAATAAGGAGGTCTGTCAGGCACAGGAATGCCCTGATTGTTATATCCAATTTCTATTGCAGGTATTAATTCTAGTGCCATTGTGTGTCTATTGGATGTCCTGGCATAACTAATACTAGCGAATAAGAATATACAAAACAGCTGGCATCCTGTTCAATACTGAACGCTGGTGTTCAATAATGGTCAGTATTCTAAGAGGAATTTGTTTGTATTTTGCTGTCAAATAGGATGTTATTTTTTTGGCAAACCATTTGGCAGCTCCATTAAAAGTATAGAACGAATTAAAGATGATAAAACCTATTTCCGCTATGTTCGAAAAAATTTCTAAATATGTATTGATTGTCCTATTCAACTTGTCATTTATGTTTACCTATGGACAGCGTACTCAAATTATAGATAGACCCAAAGTTGACGAGCGTATCGAGATCCTTAGTATAGTATTTAGGTTAGCCGGCAATCGAGAGTACAACTCAGATGTTTTTAAGCGCTACATTGATCGGGTCAATGAGCACTATGGTCCCTTTAAAGAACACGAACTGATCACCTTTGTCAAAAAGGTTAAAAATGAAAATGGTATAGGTTATGATGCCGTAATGAGTATGGCCATACATCTTGATAACAAGTTCAATCTTAAACAAAAAAATATCGAAGAAACACTAGACAAAAGATGGAGTAAGGATAATGCGGTTCAGTTTGCAACACTGTTACAGAAGTTTTACAAGAACAGTAATAGTAAACGGTTCTTTCAGGAAAATCAGGCATTGTACAAAGAGGTACAAAAACGCTTTCTTCCAATTTATGAACATATTGACTTGGGCTGGTATCCTAAATTCTATGGTAAGAAACCATCCGAAAAGTTTTTGATTGTGAACGGATTGGGGAATGGTGGTGGTAATTATGGGGTATCCATTAAAAATCCGCGGGGATATAAAGAAGTCTACGCTATTATGGGGACATGGAGTATGGATAGCCTTGGCATGGCTAAATTTCCTTTACAGAGCTATTTCCCCACCTTACTTCACGAGTTTAACCACTCCTTTGTTAATTATTTATTAGAAAAAGACACCACAATTTTTAGAGACAGCGGCGAAAAATTATATAGCGTCGTAAAGGAAAAAATGAACCGGCAGGCATATGGGAGCTGGCAAACGATGCTGAATGAGGCGTTGGTGCGAGCTGCGGTTATTAAATATCAGAAGGATCATAATTTTACGACCGAAGAGATCGCAAAGGAAACGTATGAACAGCTCGATAGAGGATTTCTTTGGATTGAAAGACTTGTTGATGAACTTGATAACTTTGACCGTCAGCGCGACAGATATCCCACTTTGGAAAACTATATGCCTGTACTTGCCAAGGCTTATCAATCCTATGCTGCGGATATTTCTTCTTTAGATGCTACCTATGAAGCAAGAAGACCAAAAATTATTTCTTTTGATGGAATTCAGGACGGACAAAACACTGTCAACAGCACAATAGGGCAGTTGAAGATAAATTTCGTTAAGCCGCTAATAGGGCAGGGGCGGTCATTTAGGGGAATCTCAAAAGAAAGTTTTCCGCTGATAAAAGGGCAACGCTATTCCCCAGATAAGAAATCTGTTATCATTGATTGGGAATTGGAATCAAACAAAACCTATGAAATTATCATTACTGGAAATGCATTCCGGACAGCAGATGGAATACCGATGAAAGACTATTATCTGAAATTCAGTACAAAGTAATTTACCGTTGTCTTATAAAATTTATATAATTGCTGTAGCTCAAGTAAAAAACATACCAGTGTAAGGTCGTTGCTCGAATTTGTATCATGCCAATGTTTTTTTGCCGGTAACCGCCATGTTTTGCTGTTAAACTTTTTGTGTTATCCCCAAAAAGATTATTTAATCGTACTAAGCTTCCCAAGTACCCTCATATTTAACCACCTTCCATTTGCCTTTTGTTTTTTCTAGAATAAAATACCATCCTTCGCCACACCATCCACCACATAGATAATCCAGGGATACAAATGCTTTTTGGCGGTCATGCGTCAGGATCGGTAAGTGGAAAACCATCTTTGTGAAAAAACGTTCCTCAACGATCAATTTATTGCTGTCTTTGACTCTGAATTTGCGGGCTATCGCCGGAGGAATATAGACTGTATCCCTGTCTCTTGTCTGATTTAGGAAACCAATAAAGTCCTGTGGGCTATCGCCGAGATGGTGAAATAATTCCCTGATTCCAATTTCATCTCCTGGGGGGTGATCCCCCTTATAAGACGTGCTTATGGAATCTTTGGTAAATATGGATTCGATATACGTTTTAGGTTCTTCAGATTTGATCGTTCCATTTATATAAGAGTTATAGGTAAGTATTGCTTCTAGTATTTCCGCATAGTCTTTTTCAACTTTAGAATAATCAAAGCGTTTTTCTGGCATTCTTGCTTTAGGTGCTTTTTTAGTGGAGCTTTGACAAGCTACAACAAGAAATAAGAAGGGTATTAAGAAGTATACTTTCATAAAATAGGGCGAATGATTTTAAAAATGATGTCAAAAAGTCTTCTTTTCCATAATGCAATTTACTAAATTCATACATCACGTTTTTATTTATGATACTGTTGGAGGAGAAATTCAAAATTGTATCTTTTTAGATTGAGGTTAAGATCGTAAGATCTCAGTGAAGTAACTAACACTTCTAACATATAGAGAAGACAATCTTAAATTATGGATTATAGAGCGACAGGAATTGATACTGTTATATTTTATTCAATGATCCACCGTCAACTAATTGGTAAGTTCATTCCATTGGGGTATACCAATAAACATATCATTTACAAATTTTTCTGTATACCGCTGCATTCCAGTTTCCTCCTTATCAAAGTAGGTCTTTATTTTTGAACAGACTTTAGGATTGTAGCATAACTTGACCCGGAAGTTTTCGATCCACTCAGCCCGTATAACAATAGTAATTAATCTTTTCGTATCTCTGGACATGCCGATTACGGTGATAGCTTGGCACATACCGGCATACCAATCGATAATATACACTTTGGTGCCCGGGCTAAACTGTTTCGTGCTATAGCGAGTTTCTATTTTCCCTTGCCCACAGCTAATTTCCTGTTTGATGTTAGCTACTAATGTCCATAATGGTATAGGTTCTAAATGATCCATATTTATTCAGCGCTGTTTTAATTAGTTTATTTCCCATTGACAGAAGCTATCCGATAGTTAACAGGCGACAGTTCTCTGTTGTTCAGTAATATTCATAATAATTGCTTTGAAAATATTGCGCCCTCCTGAGAGAGAAATTATCCGTAATGAGCTGATGTATGCTGTCTATTACTTTGTTAAGCAGTTTGGTTTGACTCAATTTCCGCTGAGGTTCAATCCCGTTATTATTCGCTGTTTCATCAGCTACAAGTTGTCTTAGCCCCTGAATATAAAGCTGTTTTTGTTTATCGATAACATATGTTTTTCGAAGCTCGTTCTTATCTTTTGGCATTAGGTAAATTGCATATTCTACTTCCGCCGGGAGTCTTTTATGCTGATGTCCAAAGTACGTACCTCCTTGTTCAATTAATGCAAATAATTCATTTATTTTTGAAAATAGCTGAAATAACCTTTTACGCTGTGCTGCATATTTTTGCTCACCATTTACCTGCATTAAGAAGTAGGAATAGAGCATACAATAATTATCCTGTCCAGCCTCACTACTAAACTCCAGATCTCGTTGGAGATGATAGCTCAATGTAGGATCAAATGTCTCTTCAATTAGAAATTCAGGATGATTACTTAAGATAGTGTCTAAAACCTCCCGACTGTATATCAGCGAGTCATTTGTCTGGAAATGCAATACGATTAATGAATCTGTTGCCAATGGTGTTGCAATAGCTTTTGCCAATGCCCCGTTTTGATATCCCAACAAAAGTAATATAACAATACAGACCTGAAATATTTTCACAACTAGCTTCATGATATGGCTTTACTGGTTTTTGAATTTACAAAACAAGATGTGAAAAGGCAAAATAAATAGCTCATTAACGATAATTTCCATCTCCATTTTTTATCTTGGCAATACATAACCCTGATATATTTTAAGTGTCGGATTTTATTGAATTTTCATAGAAGAGGATGGCAGAAGCTTTATTCCATTTTCAGATACCTGCCATAGAACGAACCAGTTATAACGCCTGACCCATATAGCGGTTTCGTGGCTTTTTGGGTTACACTCCAAACTGCTTTAAATGGTGGTTGCAATGTTTGTATATGAACTGACCTAATTGGGCTCTGGACATTCTACCAAAGAACCAATGTACAAATGTATCTTTTTCAAATGTTTCATATTTCTCGATTAATAATTTCCAATTTCGTTTCTCCATTTCTAAATCATGTATGTCTTCATTTACGATAAATACAGATGATGTGGGTGCGTTTTTGCCAAAACTTGTTGTTTCATCTTTCAATATCCCCTTTATCGCATTTTGACCAAACATTCGCCCTAAAAATGAACGCTTAACCTTTATGGATCCTTGATAATATTGTTCACATAATATACAATGCCTGACCATTTGCGTTACTGTCATTTTTCCCCAAAGAGCATCGCTGTCCTCATGTAATAAGTTAATTCTTTCGATGACCGCTTCTCTTATGTTTTTCTCAAATATTGATTTCATATTAGGAACATTTATACATTCTATCTGGATTTTGATTATTTGCAGTCTTACAAATCTAGAAGTTATGTTCTTTGATCGACTTTGCATAGGATAAGAAACAGATTTGCATATCTAACGCATTGATGATAAGATTTGTTTAAAACTCATCATATTTCCAGTTAGAGGAATGGATAAATAAGACACCTTTCTATTTCAATTTTTTAACGGCCTTATTTTCTACGAGCGACTTCATTTGTGTTACCGCTACTTTATTCAGTTGCATAAGCCGTTCATTTTGTGGCACTCTTTGTTGGATCAGTAACGCGTTTATACTTTCCATGTTGCTTAGTACGACCAACTGTTCTATAATCGCGTAGTCTCGAATATTGCCCTTTTTATCAGGATTAGTATCTCGCCATTGTTTGGCAGTTATTCCAAATAGTGCGATATTAAGTATATCGGCTTCGTTGGCATAAACGGAATTTGACTGTTGTTTGGTGATTTCTGGCGGAATAAGATTTTCTTTGATAGCATCTGTATGGATTTGATAATTCACCTTAGCTAGCGTTCTATTTAAATCCCAATTTAATTTCAAACGATTGTTTTCATCGTCTTTTAAACGTTGAAACTCCTTTATTATATAAAGTTTAAACTCGATTGAAATCCAGGAAGCGAATTCTAGTGCTATGTCCTTATGAGCAAAAGTTCCCCCGTATCTCCCAGCTTTAGAAATTATACCAATTGCATTGGTATTTTCTATCCAGCGTTTGGGAGTCATCACAAAACTATTGAGACCAGCTTGTTTTCTAAACCCGTCGAATTCGACGGGTTTAAAATTGGGATTATATATACTTTCCCAAAAACCTAAGAGTTCAATTGTATTGCGATTTCTCATCCAGTTTTTAATTAAATCGTCAGTATGTGCCGAATCTTTGTGTCTGGCAATATCGGTAAGTGATATGTAATCATTTTGATGTTCTTGATACAGGAGAATATCTACTCCCTGTACATTAATCTTTTTATTCTTTGCCATATATTTAGATTTGATAAGTTCTTCCCGTCAGCTCGAGAAAATTAGACGGCATATTGGCTATTAAAATTTTATTTTACTTTTTATGAAGATAAATATACTAAAAAAAATAGTAATACATAAATACCTTAAGAAAGGTCTAAAATTCCCTGTTTTTTTTGGTACCGCCCTTATAGAAAGATGCTTAAAAGTGCTATCGATATTTATCCTAATCTTATCTGTTCATGGCCGTTGAAATCTTGGATCGGTTAAAAAGTCATTGTCTGTTAACGTTTTTAAAAAAGCTATAATTTTGCTTCTTTCACTAGAAGAAAGCGTAATACCTATTTTGCCATTTTGTTGTAACTCCCCATCTAGATTAGAATTCTGCTTTATGCCTTCAGCATAATGGTCTAGCACCTCTTTCAGTGTTCCGAGTCTTCCATCATGCATATAGGGCGCCGTGACTTCAATATTTCGGAGTGAGGGCACACGAAACTTTCCTATATCACTTGCCAAATGTGTCGAACTACTTTTCCCCGAGTCTCGGGATATGAGGTCTAGACCGTTATTACGGTAACTCATATCTGTGAATAATGGCTCCCGATGACATACGCTGCAATTTTTTTTAAATAATGTATACCCTTGTTTCTCCGTATCCGTAAAGATGCCACCATTTTCATGCCTTGTATATTTGTCGTAACGTGAATTAGCCGATACGAGCATAGTCATAAACTGTGCAAGTGCGTTCAGCATTTTTGTCGAATCTATAGCTGTTGAACCAAAAGCAGCTTTAAAAAATCCTTTATACTTGCTGTTCAACTGAAGTTTGTCAACTGCGCCCACCATGCTGTTGGCGATTTCACAAGGATTGGTAATGGCATTGTGAGATGATAGTGGCAATTCTTTGATGCGTCCATCCCACATAAATTCCTTTTGCCAGGCAAGATTAAATAGTGCCGGAGCATTTCTTGTTCCGGTACATTGTTTCATCCCTTGACTTAACGCCTTATTCTCGTCTGAAAAAGCTGCAGCTGCATGATGGCAGCTTGCGCACGAAATGGAATTGTTTAGGGAAAGCACCCGATCATAGAAGAGAAGCCTTCCAAGTTGGAATCCGGCTGGGGTTATCTGTTGTTGACCGAATGCAGTATTTGGGACGGGAAAGTTGGGCGGTACAGTAAAGTCTAGCTTTACGGATGCTGTATCATAATTTAAAGGAGAAGGTCGGATATGGTATCCCACAAAAATAATGATCAAATTTATGAAAGCTATACTAGCTACGATTATCGTTTTCTTATTCATTCAGCCTCCATGATAGGTTTAAGAATACGCCTGTCGATATAAAATGTACCGAAGGGGATAAGGCAGGCAAGTAATACTTTCCAAGTTGTTTGTCTGAATTTCCAGTGTCTTTCGACCCCCACACTTAGTGTTGATATAACAAACCATAAAAAGAGCATACCATGGATTGGTCCAAGCGCTTTAACTAGCATGGGCTGTTGTACCCAATATTTTAATGGTACCGCAATAAAGATAAGGATAAGAAGCGAAATACCTTCCAGATAACTGAGCAGCCGCAGGCGTCCCAGCGGTGTCTTAAAAATTTGACTTAACATTTGTACGTTGAAAATTAGTAGAGTATAATGAATTGATTTAGAATATGCGTAGATAAGGGCGTGCTGCAAGGGGAGCAAACGGCCATGGAATCGCAATTAGTATAATAAGTAATGCTGCGGAAAACCACCATAGCATGGTTTGATATTTGGCTCGATCTTCCTGCATACGTTTGGCTTTAGCAGAGCCGATCGTAATCAAAACGATTGCCACTATTGCAAGCGAAATATGGATATATTTGAAGAAAACATGCGGATTAGCCATCGAACCCAACCCGTCAGTCGTTTTAGCTAGGACAATAGGGCTTTGGATATAAAGTGCCATTCCGATCAATAACTGAATATGGGCAATGGTTGCAGTCCAGTGACGAACAGCATTGGTCTTGGGACTGAATTTTTTTTTCAATCTCAATCCCCTGAACGCAGTAAATATGGCATAAATTAGGCTAACTAAGACAAACCATCGAATAGCTGAATGACAAACAAGAAAAAAGTAATACATAACATTTTATTTATTGATAATTGATAAAAGATCAAGGCTCGTTATTTTGCTTAATTTATAAAAAGTACTAACTAGTATGTTTTTGTCTAAATGCCTAAATTATGAAGTTTCTAACTTAAAAATTGCTTCAATGTTAGGTAAATAAAATTACATACTAACTAGTATGTTTGCAAACATATTAAAAGAATCTAGTGTTTTGATTTTCCTAGGGTCATTTTACAGTCAAAAACATTTTATATCCAATAGCCCCAAATAGCTAATGAATAGAGATGAATTGAGTACTTCTTTAATTTTTCAGTTTTACTTAAGAATGACAAGTGGGGGAGACAAACAGTGCATTTGCTGTGTATATTTGCGACATACTAATTGGTATGTTTATGTCAAAAGCACAGGCAACAAGATCAGATATTCTCAGAAGAGCAATGGAATTGATATACAAGCAGGGTTTTCAATCGACTAGTATTGATGACATCCTGGCTACAACACAGGTGACTAAAGGAGCCTTTTACTATCATTTCAAAAATAAAGAAGAGATGGGTATAGCGTTGATAGAAGAAGCTATGCATACGGAGATTTGGCCAGACATTCAAAATTCACTGTCATCAAGCTCAAATTTTAGAGATAACATCTATAAAATGATGGATAAACTTCTCTTTAAACATCCGTTTATGACGGTTGAGCATGGTTGTCCGGCTGTAAATCTTATTCAGGAGATGGCTCCGCTGAATGACGCATTTCGGTTAGCATTGAAAAAATCGTTGAATAAATGGGAGAGAGCGATCGAAGCTGAGATCATACGGGGGCAGGAGACAGGCCAGTTAGCGCGTTCGCATGATGCCAAACAGATAGCGCTTCATATCATAACATTATACCATGGTGTCAGAAATATGGGCAAGTTATTAGGTAAACCCTATTACGTATCATTTCTAATCGAATTTCGACAATACCTCGATTCATTGAAGTAAATTTTTTTTGATAAAAACATACTTATAGTATGTTTTGGTTGACTTATTAAAATTTAATTTTTACGTATTAAAACATACTAATTAGTATGTTTGAAAAATATCACACGCGATGAAAACTTTTTTATACTCAAAAACATACCGCTTAGTATGTTTTAATTGTTGGAATAAATGTTTATCCGTGCTTGCACGAATAACAGCTCAGTCATCAATCACAAAATATCTATAAAATAATGCCATACAAAAATTCTATATTACTTATCTGGGTACTCACCATTGTTATCAATGGTTTAATCCTGCTTACTTTTTTCATGCCAAAAGTAAGCTTGGTAGCAGGCTGTGATTATTCCAGCCTGCCCATGCTCAATGCAATTTTAAATGGTTTAACCTTCTTTTCGTTGCTATTTGCATTGTTTGCAGTTCGTCGTAAAGACATACTCCTGCATCGAAGTTCAATATTTCTTGCCTTCTCCTTTACCTCCTTATTCCTGTTTTCTTATTTGCTTTATCATTTCTCTATGCCCTCTACCAGTTATAAAGAAGATGGCATATTGCGAGAGGTTTACTATTTTATTTTGGTCACGCACGTTTTGCTGGCAGCCATTATTGTGCCCCTTGGCCTCTTAGCCATGGCTTTTGCGCTAAATAATCGAATTAACCAGCACCGCAAGATTGCCCGGTGGACTATGCCGATCTGGTTGTATGTCAGTTTTACTGGAGTGGTCGTATACTTACTGATTAATCCGTACTACCAGCACTGAATAACTCAAGAAATTCAGCATTCACTCATATTCTTACACATTTCTATTATATCAAATCAAATTTTTATGAAAAAAAATCTGTTACTCGGAATTGCAATTCCAGTTATCATATTTTCTTCCTGCAAACCAGGTCATCAACCTGTTCAGGAGCCCAGTGTTCCTGAGGTTCCAGTGCTGGTTTTAAACAAGACCGATACGGTGGTTTATACAGAATACCCGGCACAGCTGGAGGGGCTTACTGACGTCGAGATCCGCCCCCAGGTGAATGGAATCCTGGAAAGGGTTTTGGTTCAGGAAGGCGCCTATGTGGAAAAGGGCCAAGCACTCTTCCTGATCGATTCACGTCCATACCGGGAAGCATATAACGATGCGAAAGCACAGCTATCCATAGCGCAGGCAGAAGTACAGACCGCAAAAATTGAAGTCGAAAAGCTAAAAGCACTCGTGGATAATCGAGTTGTATCAAACTATCAGCTGAAAACAGCACAGGCTAGCTACGACGCAGCAGTAGCGGGTGAGCGAAAAGCGATGGCACAAATAGAAAATGCCAAAATCACCTTAAATTTTGCCACCATTAAAGCTCCTGTAAGTGGTTATATCGGCCGTATCGGAAAGAAAACAGGTAGTCTTGTTGCTCCATCCGATGCCCAGTCATTGACTTATCTTTCCGACAATAGGGAGGTTCACGCTTATTTTTCTGTTGGAGAAGCTGATTTTGTAGCTTTTAAGGATGGTCTGCAAGGTCTTTCAATCGACGAAAAATTAAAGAACAGCGCTGAGGTAAATCTGGTGCTTTCTGGTGGAGCTGATTATTCCGTAACAGGTCGGCTTGATATGGTTGATGCAGCATTCGATAGGTCTACTGGAGCAATCACCCTAAGGGCTACCTTTCCCAATAGGCAAGGTTTGCTTCGTTCAGGCAACTCAGGCCGTATTAGACTTGGCCTGAGGCAGCATGGTGTAGTTGCTGTACCCCAGGCAGCGACATTCGAAATGCAGGACAAGCTCTTTGCTTATGTCGTTGACCAGCAAAACAAAACCCGGCAGGTCGCATTAACGGTTACCGGAGCTGCCGGAAATAGCTATTACATTTCCAACGGCCTGGCTAGTGGGGACAGACTTATTTTAAAAGGTCTGGAGTCCCTTAAAGATGGAATGGCTGTTAAGCCCGAGATATCATCCGATAAAATGGCGAGCAACTAGTCACCTTATTTTACTTATGCTAAAGACTATTATACCATGTTAAAAATTTTTATTGATAAGCCAGTTATCGCTACTGTGGTTTCCATCATGCTGGTCATTCTTGGCGCAGTAGGTCTGATGGATCTACCTATACAACAGTTTCCGGATATAGCGCCTCCAGTAGTTCAGGTTTCGGCCAATTATCCCGGTGCCAACGCCGAAACGATGGTGCGTGCGGTAGCACCACCGCTGGAGGAAGCCATTAATGGGGTTGAAAATATGACCTACATGAGTTCCACTTCGAGCAACGACGGTACACTCATCATATCCGTATACTTTAAGTTGGGCACAGATCCCGACCAGGCCGCTGTAAATGTACAGAACCGGGTTTCATCTGCTACGGGATTGCTTCCTCCAGAAGTTGTCCAGGCCGGTACTACCACCCAAAAGGTACAAAATTCGCTTATTATGGCGATTAATTTGATGAGTGATAAGCCCGAACTATACGATGCAACATATCTGACCAATTATGCTCAGATTAACATCATTCCGGAGTTAAAACGTATACAGGGCGTTGGCCAGGTCACTTTTTACGGCAGTAATAGAGATTATTCGATGCGGATATGGCTCAATCCGGCGCAAATGGCCGCTTATAACATTACACCGACAGAAGTGATGGCCGCTGTCAAAAGTAAAAATCAAGAAGCAGCACCGGGAAGGTTTGGTGAATCAAGCGATAGATCTTTCGAATATGTACTCAAATATGCGGGTAAGTATACCAGACCCGAGGACTATGGGAATATGATCATCAGAACGAATGGAGATGGCAGTATGCTCAAACTTAAAGATGTCGCCAAAGTGGAACTGGGCAGTTACACCTACAATTCATTAAATACCGTGCACGATAAAAAAAGTGTGCTATTCCAGGTGATACAGCTTCCTGGTACCAATTCGAGGGAAATACAGACGAAGGTGGCCGAGTTTTTGAAAAAAGCTGAAAAAGATTTTCCTCCGGGGATCAAGCAACAGATACTCTACAATACCAAGGATATGCTTGATCAGTCCATTGATCAGGTAGAGCATACACTTCTGGAAGCCTTTATTCTTGTTTTTATAGTCGTATATCTATTCCTGCAGGATTTCCGGTCCACACTGATTCCGGCTATTGCAGTTCCCGTGGCTGTCATAGGTACGTTTTTCTTTATGTCTGTCTTCGGGTTCTCCATCAACCTGCTCACCCTATTTGCACTCGTACTGGCCATAGGTATAGTCGTAGACGATGCCATTGTCGTTGTTGAAGCTGTACATTCCAAACTGGAAAATAAAAATATGACAGCCAAAAAAGCAACGATGTCCGCGATGCACGAGATTACTGGTGCCATCATCTCGATTACTTTGGTCATGGCAGCAGTATTTCTTCCTGTTGGCTTTATGAAAGGGTCCGCAGGTGTGTTTTACCGCCAGTTTGCCTTTACCTTAGCTATTGCAATTGTTATTTCTGCATTGAATGCTTTGACCCTCAGTCCCGCATTATGTGCCTTATTGTTGAAAGATGTCAATCATGGTCATGCTGAAGAGCCCACTAATTTTAAACAGCGTTTTTTCTACGCTTTCAATAAAGGCTTTGAAAATGTAACAGCTAAGTATGTTGTCGCAGTGAAAAAGCTGATCAAGTTTAAATGGGCAAGTCTCGCTGGGTTAGCGCTTGTTGTTGTAATTACTGGCTGGCTTATTCGTCGGACTCCGACAGGTTTTATCCCGTCAGAAGACCTGGGTTTTATTGCAATTTCGGTCAATCTTCCCCCGGGTTCGTCCATGAATAGGACGCAGGCAGTCCTTGATGAGGCGGCCGATAAGGTGCGGGATATGAAAGCGAAATTTGCATTCAATGAAGTAGCAGGTTTCAATGTGTTGACAAATTCCACCAGTCCGTCATCCGGAGTAGCTTTTTTCAGGATGAAAAAGGATGGTGAGCGCGGAGCGATGAATGATGTCACCGCTAACATTGCTGAGATTCAAAAACGACTCAATACAATAAAGGGAGCCCAATGCTTTGTATTTTCTTTTCCTACCGTTCCCGGGTTCAGCAATGTGGATGCGCTGGATCTGGTCCTCGAGGACAAAGCCGGCGGCAAGCTGGATAAATTTGGTGGAATTGCCAACAGATTTATCGCCGAGTTGAGCAAACGTAAAGAAATAGCTGTTGCATTTACCACATTCCGCGCAGATTATCCACAGTATGAGATGATTCTAGACCACGAAAAAATCGAACAATTGGAGGTGGATGAAAAAGATGTTTTAGCAACAATGCAGTCTTTCTTTGGTAGCGCGCAAGTTTCCGATTTCAATCGCTTTGGTAAGTATTATCGGGTTATGGTACAGGCTGACAAACAGGAACGTGCAGATCCGGCTTCGATGAACGAAGTCTATGTCAAGAACAGATCTGGCAAGATGGTTCCCGTAAAAACAATGGTCAGTTTGAAAAGAGTCTTTGGCCCAGAGGTGATTACACGGTATAACCTTTTCAACTCGATCGGTGTCAATGCTGTGCCCAAAGCGGGCTTTAGTACCGGTGATGCTATCCTCGCTGTCCGGGAAGTCGCAGCTGATGTATTGCCATCAGGTTACTCGTATGAATTTTCGGGAATGACTAGGGAAGAGATCTCGTCCGGGGGCCAGTCCGTGATTATTTTTTCGCTCTCTCTACTGTTTGTTTACTTCCTGCTGTGTGCCCAGTATAACAGCTATATCCTTCCATTGGCCGTAGTTTTTTCAGTTCCAACAGGTATCATTGGCGTTTTTGCAGCTATCGGAATGGCAGGCATTGACAATAATATCTATATCCAAGTGGCACTGATTATGCTGATTGGGCTACTGGCCAAAAATGCAATCCTGATCGTCGAATTTGCGGTACAACGCAGACATGCAGGGCTTACATTGCTGCAGGCAGCATTAGAGGCCGCCAGACTGCGAGTCCGTCCTATTATTATGACCTCAATTGCATTCGTTGCTGGTATTTCCCCTATGATGCGGGCCACTGGCCCATCAGCCATGGGAAACCATTCCATCAGTATAGGTGCTGCAGGCGGAATGATCAGCGGTGTCATTCTGGGACTGTTTATCATACCGGTGTTGTTCGTTGTGTTTCAGGCCCTACAGGAAAGAATCTCAGGTAAGAAAGTGCAACCAACCCCAGCGATCCAACCGGCTATAGAAGCCTAAGAAAAATAAAAGAGATAATTTATGAGCTATTTAAATAAGAACTATCGTCAAATTATTCCAGTCTTTGCACTACTGGGTACCCTGGTTGGCTGCACAATTACTAAAGACGTCCAGCTGCCCAAACCAGAACTTCCAATGGCTTTCCGTGGAGAGACCGAGAAAGATACGCTGAGTATCGCTATGCTGCCCTGGAAGAGTTTTTTCACGGATAAAGTGTTGCAGGTAATGATTGATAGTACCCTGAAGAAAAACTTGGACATGCAGGTCGCGCTGAAAAATATTGAATCAGCACATCTGCTTGTACGTCAGTCAAAATGGAACAATCTACCCGTTGTTAGTCTCAACGCAACGGGAAATACAAGTAATCCTTCCAATTACAGCCTCAACGGGATGACGGCAAGCCAGTTTTTAGGGGCCAATCATATCGAGGATTATTCCTTAGGAGCCAGTCTGACTTGGGAAGCCGATGTTTGGGGAAAGATCCGTCATTCCAACAAAGCCGTGCTTGCCGCTTATTTACAGAGCGACGAGGCTCGTAAAACCTTGCAGACCGATCTGATTGTAAGTGTTTCAAAAGGTTATTATAATCTTCTTATGTTAGATCAGCAGCGTCGTGTCGCAGTAGCGAACATGGCATTAAATGATAGTACTTTGCGTATCACAAACGTGCAGTATAGGATGGGGCAGGCAACCTATTTGGCGGTTCAGCAAGCCGAGGCACAGCGACTGGCAGTAGCGGAGCTGATCCCGCAACTCGAAAAGGAAATCATATTGCAGGAGAATGCGCTACATGTGCTTGCTGGTGAATTGCCCGGTATACAGCAGGGACGTACTATGCTCGAAGAGATTAAATTTCCAGAGCAGCTGTCGACTGGTGTTCCAATTGATATGGTCCGGCGACGGCCAGATGTTCGGAGCCGCGAGCTGGACCTGGTGATTGCGAATGCAAAAGTGGGCATCAGTAAAGCACAGATGTATCCTGCATTTCGCATTACTGCCACAGGGGGAGTGGGAGCACTGAAAGCAAGCGATTGGTTCAATATTCCCGGGGCACTCTTTGGTACTGTGGGTGGAACTATCTTACAGCCATTACTCCAGCATAAGGAACTTAGCACACAGTATAAGATAGCTGCTATTGAACGAGAGAAAACAATTGTTGCATTTCGAAAAACAGTCTTGGGAGCGGTTGGAGAGGTCTCCGATGCCATAGTAAAGATCGAGAAGCTGAAACAGCAGCAGTACATTACAGCCCAACGTGTCAATACACTGCAGCAGGCAACAGCAAACGCCAATACCCTTTTCGTAAATGGCATGGCAAACTATCTCGAAGTGATTACAGCACAGGTTAATGTATTGCAGAGCGAACTTGACCTCGCATCTGTCCGGCGTCAGAAGCTGTCTGCCATTGCCGACCTGTATCGCAGTCTGGGTGGCGGAGTAGAATGATAGGACAAAAATCACCTTTTTACAATAAAAAACAATAATGATGATACAAGAAGAATTAAGAAAACAAACCGCCTCACCGCACCAACAGCTAGAGAAATTGGTTGTCGCCAGATTAAAGTCGATCCGTAGCAATGCGGAATACGCAGATCTGTTAAAAATATTTTATGGCTATTTCAAGAATTTAGAAGAAGTCATTGCTCCATATATCACTGAGAATATATTGGCAGATTATCCCGAAAGGCGACATGCCGTTAGTCTCGCTGAGGATATCGTGGACTTAGGTGGAGACCTGAACGAACTTCCAGAAGTACATGTCCCTAACATCGACAGTACAGCAAAGGCGCTGGGGGCACTTTACGTCATGGAGGGGTCCGCGATGGGCGGGATGGTCATTGTTCAAATGCTTGGGAAATACGGAATAACTGAAGGAGTATCGTTCTTCTCCGGTTATGGTTCAGAAACAAGTCAGAAATGGAATGTCTTTATTGATGTTTTGCGTGCAAATATTTCGGAAGAACATGCTGCAGATGCCATTTATGCGGCACGAGAAACGTTTGCCCGATTTGCTGATGCATTTCAAATCTGATTATCTATGGTGTCCCCGTTGTTTTTTGGTGTCAGCGGGGCTCCATTTAAGTATTCTAAAAATATGTGTTATGATTGTTATGATTTTTTTCCAAAAGAGATTAAGCTTAAAAATAGAAACCCTTGGAAGCCTTGGTCATCTTTTCGACTGTTTTATTCTCGTTGGGAGTGATGTTGAGGTACTCGATGAGTTTGCTCTTTATCTGGAAAAGATGGATAAAACTGTTTATATCTGCTCCGAGATAGGTGAAGTGGCGCAACTAATCACAAAAGATGTAAAAAGCCTTATTTCTTAACAAATGGTAATGGTAGCTTGATGAGATCATCCGAACTTTATAAATAAAAGAAAATGAAAAATCAGCAAGTATTACTGACCGGAGTTACCGGTTTTTTAGGTGCACATACGGCCATTCAATTGCTCAATAAAGGCTATGAGGTGATAGGCACACTACGGAACAGAGATCGCATATCATCTATAAAAGAGGTGATTGGCCAGCATACCGATCATTTGGATAAGCTGCACTTTGCAGTCGCAGATTTAAGCGATTCAAGTATCTGGAACGATCTTGCAAAAGGAGTGGACTTTATCCAGCATGTTGCATCACCTTTCCCGGCAACACTGCCCAAGAATGAGGATGAATTAATCGTACCCGCAAAAAACGGTACGTTAAATATTTTGAGAGCCGCCGTAGACAACAACGTTAAGCGGGTTGTGATGACCTCTTCTTTAGCCGCTGTAGCCTATGGCCAGCCAGCGAAAGATCCGAACCGAATTTTTACTGAAAACGATTGGACGGATATAGGCAGTAAGTGCGATCTGACACCCTATTATAAAAGTAAAACCATCGCCGAAAAAGCAGCCTGGGATTTTATCCAAAAGGACGCTAGCTCGCTGGAATTGGTTACGGTATGTCCCGGGGCTATTTTGGGGCCGGTGATCGAAAAAGATTATGGTACTTCTGCAGAGATCGTTGTCGCTTTGATGAACGGTAGTTATCCTGCTTTACCCAAGATCGGTTTTGATCTTGTCGATGTCCGTTCTGTTGCAGATCTCCTTATTTTGGCGATGGAAAGCCCTGTTGCAGCCGGCAATAGGTATATCGCTGCGACAGGTTATTTAACGCTCAAGGCTGTTGCGCTCATACTTAAAGATCATTTTCCGGGACATAAAATTCCTACAGCAGAATTTCCTAACTTTATAACAAGGATGCTGGCGCAATTTCGCCCCGAGCTCAAACCGGTTTTGTTGGAGATGGCTCGGAGGAAAACAGATATCAGTAAAGCACAGAGAGAACTGGGATGGAAGCCCATTCCTGTTAAAGAAGCTGTGATCTCCTGCGCAAACAGTCTATTGGAACTACAAATCGTAAAATAATGGAAAAACTTAAGGCTGCACTTGCTTTTGGAGGAATACTTGCGGCAAGCGATATTGATCTGCTTGCTGCGAGTTTTAAATTACGCCAGGTAAAAGCGGGTACCTATATCGAAGAACTCCATGAAGTAGCGTCTGAGATTCTCTTTGTTGAAAGCGGTATCTTACGTTTGCTGGGGGCGGATATATCAGGCAACGATGTTACGAAGTATTTTATCAAGGAGCACCAATTTTTTGCAAATCTTGAAAGTTACTATACTAGGCAGCCGGCGACAGAGGCTATTCAGACAGTTGTTGCCAGCAAGATCTATACGATAGCTTTTTCCGCTTTTGAACGTTATTTTCAGACTATTCCAAATCTATATGTTTATTTCAAAACCCTTAGTGAGGCCTCATTGCTTCAAAAAATAAAAGATAATGATTTTCTGAATTATGGCGATGCGAAAACGAAATACCTTGAGCTATTGAGACGTTACCCAGCGATCGTGCAACAGGTTCCACAGCAATATATCGCTTCTTATCTCAAGATAACCCCGCAGTCTTTGAGCAGAATAAGGAAAGAGCTCGCTTGAATATGATTAAACAATTTCATCCGTGCGATATCTTAGAACAAGCCAGTCGAAATGTCGATTGCCAGCATTCGGTTTCTTGTTCTGGTATACGAATTGCTAACATGAGAAAATCGAGCAGCTTGAATTGGGAATGTCTAAATTGGTTGTAAATATTCTTGGATCATCTTATTCAATTGCGCAAAAGGAAGCAGACGCTACGGATACCATAAAAGTTATTTCCTAAAGGAATGTTCTCTTAAATAATTAGTAACATATAGCGAAGCATTTTTATAACTGGAAAACCCATGATAAAGTATATAAAAGAACAGCGAGTACCATTTTTTATTGCTTTGGCCTATGTCGGAATAGGTACCTTGTCTGTATGTTCGATTTTTCCTGATGATCCGTTTTATAACGAATGGTTTGTTGTCGGTACGGTATTTACATTTCCGGTATCGATTGTAAGTTTTGGATATCGTTATGCCGAAGGAGATCTACTTTACCCTGTATTTATCATTCAGGCAATTATGTTTGTGCTTACTTTTTTTATACTGAGTCATCTATTAAAGGTAAAAAACAAATAAAAAAGAGCGGTTGAAAATGAGGATGAAAAAGCGCTGATAATTCCTATAATAATACAATGTTTTTAATCTTAATGTATTGTTGGTGAGTTTTTTATGTTATTCCAGAAAGATCGTTTAATAAATAATTATGCAAACTTTCTCTAACAATACGTATACACGTATGATTTTCTATTTCAATTTTTTAACAGCCTTATTTTCTACGAGCGACTTCATTTGGGTTACCGCTACTTTGTTCAGTTGTATAAGTCTTTCATTTTGTGGTAGGCCTTGTTGGATCAGCAACGCATTTATACTTTCCATGTTGCTTAGCACGACCAACTGTTCTATAATCGCGTAGTCTCGAATATTGCCCTTTTTATCAGGATTAGTATCTCTCCACTGTTTGGCTATCATACCAAATAGTGCGACATTCAGTATATCGGCTTCGCTGGCATAAACGGAATTCGCTTGTTGCTTTTTGTCCATCCTTCGATAGTGGATGATGGTATCTGTATATTTTCCCTGGCGAACATCTGCTTCTGGCGGTAGAGCGGAAGGTGATCCATATATTTTGCAGTCAGGATCATCGCTAGTAGCCCCGCTCCGGGTATCCCTTTATCGATGACGCGCTCGGGAAGCCCTGCGATGGATACACCATCTCCGTTTTTAGCCGCATATTTATAACGGATGTAACGTTTGATATAGAACTTTGCAGGCTCGCACTCAAGCTCTTCGGTAATCTCTTTTCCAATACATACCATTTCCGATAGGTCTCCTTCGGGGTGGATCTCGACCTCTTCTACCGGTAGATGTTCAGGTAACTTCGCACGTCCTTTATGGTGAGGACGTTTACGGACATACTCGATCTTTTCCTTGATTTCCTCCTGTTGCTGTACAACTTCGGCCGGCTCTGCTTCAAAGGGGAGCATGGTCTGGTTTGGGTCTCCTTCGAAGCGTTCGCGACTCTGTCCGAACTGCATGCGCTTGTACATGGCAAGCTGTGACTTTAGATAATCTATCTCTTGATCACGGCTGGAAACAACCTTGATAAGGTCTTCTTTCGAGAGGTTTTCCAGCGCTTTTTCTATGCCATAAATATACGCATTTATTGCCTTAATACCATTAAAAAAGCTGTTTTTGAGGTAATAAATAACGTTTTTTCTGTATACTCTTCACAACATGTATACCCTCGACCATCAGTACCAGATCGCTCCAGGACAGCTCACCTTTCTTAAGTTCAGATGCACCAAAAGTTCCCTGCTCCAGACGTTTGTAGTAAAGTACAAAGCCACCACTTTCCCAGTGTAATAGTTTTATATGAGTGCGGCTACGGTTTAGAAATACAAAGACCTCTCCGCTGGTAGGCTTGCGTTGCATCACAGAAAGCACCAGTCCGCAAAGTCCATCAAAACTTTTTCGCATATCGCAGTAGCCGTCGTAAAGGTAGAATCTGTGGGAAGACCCAAGCGAAAACATATTAGTAAAGACGGATCAGCTGAGACAGAAGACCCAGATCGCTTTCCACTTTCAGAACAACCCCGTTGGGATAGATGATCTCTATCTCCTTACGGACAGATTTGTCAATCGGTGTGAAACTTCCACTAGCACCATCTTGCTCCCTGCTCCGAGAAAACCAATAATAAAACTTCGCCTCATTGATCCCCCTTGAATCACAGTACTGCTTCTTGCTCATACCGCTCTGCTGCCAATCTGCTATCATCGACAGCATCTGATCTCTTTTTTCCTTTGAACTCATTAAGCAAACCTCGGAATTATAAAGCGTTCATAAAATATGCACTTGGTCGGGCGGATACATAAATAATAGGATCACTTGGCTAGAATAACATAGATTACTATAACTTTAATAAAAGATGCCAATGTAAATACAGTCTTTTCTTGGTAGATGAGGCAATCAACGATGACATATAAAAATATTTTTATATGTCATCGTTGATTGATATAGGTTTTGCCCCATTTTTCTAAAGCTGTAAAAATCTCTTCTAATGATCTACCTAGATCTGTTAAACAATATTCGACTCTAGGTGGAATTTCTGGAAAAACTTCTCTTAAGATAAGATTGTCTTCCTCCATTTCACGCAGCTGAGCTGTTAATGTTTTATCTGATATGGGCTCCAATCTTTCTTTTATTTCAGTAAACCTTAGAGGCTGACCAGGCCTTAATACCTTATAGATTTTCAATTTCCATTTTCCTCCTAAAATTGATAAAGAGGCTTCAATAGTGCAATCAACATCTGGGTTATTTTCACAATTTATTGTTGTTCTTCTGCTGTAGCTCATTTTTTTTATTTTATTTTTTTGATTTAATGTGCTTTAAATCAATGATGCAAACCTTGGTTTTAGTTACTTACCTTTGTGTAAGTTATTGTTATTCAGATTTTTGTATATTAATTTTGTGCTGTCAAATTTAAATGTTATAACAATGAATAGTAAGATTTTAATTGCCGGTGGTTCATCCGGTATTGGCTATGGTATAGCCAAGCACTTTTATGAAAAAGGATGGGACGTCCTGATTACCGGTCGTAACAAAGATAAACTAAATTCGGTAAAAGTAGAGATGCCGCGTATTCAAACCTTGGTATATGATAGTGCGAACGAAAATCATCTAGTAGATCTGATCAATTTTATAGAGAACGATTGGGATGGGAAACTGAATATCCTCGTCAACAGCGCAGGGCATGTAGAGTTGGGAGGTTTAAAAGATATTTCAAAATCGTCATTGGAAGAAATGTATCAGGCACATTTGATCGGCCCCTCTTTACTTAGCTCAAAATGTTTGAAATTCTTGGCTATAACCAAAGGGCATATTTTAAATATCACGAGCAGTCATGGAATTAAAGTTTATGCTGACTTGAGTGCTTATGGTTCGGCAAAGGCCGGATTAAATATGTTAACAAAGATTTGGGCACTCGAATTGGCTGCTATGGGGATAAAAGTTAATGCTATTGCTCCCGGACCTACGAATACAGATATATTGAGATCAGCTGGATACGATGACCAGACTATTTTGGCCATTCAAGAGAGCGAAAAGAAACAAATTCCTTTACAACGTAGGGGAAATGTTGGAGATATTGTATCTGTTGCGGTATCCATTTTGGATTCTGAATGGACTACAGGGGTTATTTTGCCCGTAGATGGGGGAATTTCTATTTCTTAAACCAGTTTAAGTTTCTTTATTGATTTCATTATCAAATTTGTACAACAAATTAAACAAAACGAAGATGCAAAAAAGAATTAATATCAATTCAACTGAATCTGAAGTTTTGAAAACCATGATGGGTCTCGAAATCCTCCATTCCAGAGTAGAAATAGATTAAAAAGGGGGGGGGCAATTTTTTGCAAATGAATATTTATGCTTCAAGGGAGATTTTAAGATTAACTACATTGTACTTTTACTATATATGGTGATAAGTATAGCGGAATCATTTTATTTAGGGAGTTGTGGTAAAATGGATTTGTTTTATGTGTCTTATTTTCAGTTAATTGTAATTAATGGCATCTGAATTGAATTTATATGATCTGTACAAAAATGTTAAATTTAAACAAAACAAAAATGCAAAAACGAATTAATATCAATTCAGCTGAACCTGAAGCTTTGAAAGCTATGATGGGTCTGGAAACCTACCTTTCCAAAGTAGAAATTTCTAAATCCTTAAAAGAACTAATTAAAATCAGAGCGTCACAGATTAATGGTTGTGCTTATTGTATTGATATGCATACCAAAGATGCTTTGAAGAACGGGGAAACTGATCAACGTATTTTCCTTTTAAATGCTTGGCGTGAGGCGGGAACGATATTTTCAGAGGAAGAAAGGATCGTGTTGTCCGTTACAGAGGAAGTAACGCTTATCCATCAGCAGGGTTTAAGCGATGAGACCTACAGCAATGCGCTTAATTATTTCACGGAAAATCAAATTGCCCAAATTGTTGTTGCCGTTGTGACAATAAATGCATGGAACCGAATAGCTTTGAGCAGCCATCTTCAGGTGGGGAGCGCATTTGCCTAAACCGAGGAAAAGGATCAAGGAGTAGAATTTTCGATCCTTTTTCTATTAATCGTTGATGAGTGTATTAATACGATCAATATAAATATTATATCTCCCTGTTTTAAACTGATTGCAAATTTATTAACATTAATATATTCAATGACAATGTTTGATTTCATACAATATAGGACTTTATAATAAACAATATTTGGACTTCACAAAATAACGGGCAGCGTTTTGATCGACTAATTTTGTGTTTTATTTAAATTTTATCTTCTATGTGGACAAAAGACAATATTCCGGATTTATCGGGGCAGGTTGCTGTTGTGACTGGAGCAAACAGCGGCATTGGATATGAAACAGCAAAAGCGCTGTACGAAAAAGGAGCTGAAGTCGTCATTGCAGCAAGAAATTTGGAAAAGGCAAATAACGCTATAAGAAAAATCAAGCTTGAAAGCAAAGTTGAAGGAAGGCTGAGAGTTTGTCGGTTAGATCTTGCAAGTCTCAGCCAAATCAGTGAGTTTTCTAAAATATTTTTTAACGAATATGACCATTTAGATATCCTTATTAATAATGCTGGCGTAATGTGTCCTCCTGCGTCGAAAACACTGGACGGATTTGAACTTCAATTTGGTGTTAATTATTTGGGGCATTATGCACTAACTGGACACCTTTTACCTTTGCTTCGAAATTCAGATCAGGCAAGAATCGTTACGCTATCAAGTGGTGCAGCCACTTTGGTGGATGGAATCGATTTTGGGAACCTTCGTTTAGAAAAAAACTATGATCAATGGCGTGAATATGCGACGAGTAAATTAGCTAATATTCTTTTTACTTACGAACTCGACAGAAAATTGAAGAATACTAATTCTCCTATTATTTCTATAGCATCTCATCCCGGGGTTACGCGCACTGATTTACAGCGATATATACCTAGAGAGCAATTGGAAAATATGTTAAGCGAATTTGATCATGTGATGGAACCTTGGCAAGGGGCTCTGACTACGTTATTTGCTGCAACAGATAAGAACGTTAAGGGGGGACAATTTTTCGGACCAGATGGGGAAAAAGAATATACAGGTTTCCCGACGCTTTCTATGCACAGCTCAGCAGCAATGGAGAGTACTTATTTAGCCGAAGAATTATGGGGTTATGCTGAAAAGGTCACAAATGTAAAATTTAACTTTTAAAAGATGGTATTTATAGTATATGAAAAAACTAAATATATACAATTGAATTTGAATACTTATGCAAATAAATAGTATAGCGGTTTTCTGCGGATCAAGTTCCGGATTTGAGATAATTTATGAGCGGCACGCGCAACTGTTAGGAGAAAGATTAGTCGCTCAAAAAATTGGGCTGATATACGGAGGTGCTGATGTTGGACTAATGGGAGTATTAGCTACCAGTGTCGTTAACAACGGAGGCAAAGTTATAGGTGTTTTGCCCCACTTTTTGAAAGATAAAGAAATCGCACATCGGAGATTGACAGAACTTATTTATGTCGATACCATGCATCAGCGGAAATTAATGATGAATGAGCTTTCTGATGGCATTATTGCTTTACCAGGAGGGTTTGGTACATTGGATGAACTCTTCGAGATGTTAACTTGGGCACAGTTAGGCTTACATCAAAAACCCATCGCTATTTTAAATATCGATGGGTTTTTTGATGATTTATTATTATTTATAGATACCATGATAAGAAAGGGCTTTCTCAAACAAATTAATAAGGAGTTATTATTGGTTGCAAATGATATTGACACTTTGTTTGAAAAATTATGTAACTATCAAGTGCCAAAGACTGATAAATGGATTAAAAAGGGGGATGTTTAGCTTTTTGTAAATGAATATTTCTGTTTCAAGTAAGATTTTAAGATTAACTACATTATACTTTTACTATATATGGTGACAGGTGTAGCGGAATCATTTTATTTAGGGAATTGTGATGATGGTGTTTTGTTTTATGTAGCTTATTTTCAGTCAATTGTGATTGATGGCATCTAGATTGAGTTTCTATGATTTATACAAAAATGTTAAATATAAAATATAAAAACATGAAAATTTTAATTATTGGAGGTACAGGATTGATCGGAACGAAAACTGTTGGTAAATTAAGAGCATTGGGACATGAGGTTATCGCAGCCTCGCCAAATACCGGTGTCAATACTATTACGGGCGAAGGCTTAGCGGAAGCTGTAGATGGAGCTGAAGTTGTGATTGATCTAGCCAATTCACCATCATTTGCAGATAAGGATGTCATGGAGTTTTTTGAGACTTCTGGAAAAAATTTGTTAGCCGCTGAGATAAATGCTGGAGTCAAGCATCATATTGCTTTGTCTGTTGTAGGAACAAGTCGTCTGCAGGCAAGCGGGTATTTTAGGGCAAAACAAGTACAAGAAGATCTTATTGTCAAATCAGGTATTCCTTACACAATCATTCATTCCACGCAATTTTTGGAATTTTTAGGAGGTATTGTTGCATCTGCACAAGATGGAAACGTTATTAATGTGTCGACAGCTAAGATACAACCTATTGCTGCAGAAGACGTTTCTTCATTTGTTGCTGAATTCGCACTTGGTCAACCAATCAACGGAATTGTAGAAATTGGGGGTCCCGAACAATTTGAACTAGCGGTTTTAGTAAAACAATATTTGATTAAAACGAAAAATTCCAAGGAAGTTGTTGGTGATAAGCACGCCTTATATTTTGGTTCGCCGTTAGATGAATTTACATTAGTGCCTGCTGAGGATGCGAAATTGGGTAAGCTGACTTTCGAAGAATGGTTTAGCCTGGGTATTCAAAAATAAATAAGCAGAATCTGATCCAAGGGTATGATTGACCCTTGGATCTCGAATCAAATTTTTTATTGATCCTATTTAAAGATTATAATTATGAACAGTTTCTATAAAACTTTTACGAGTTCTTTGGGCCGAAAATTTACCATGGCATTGAGCGGACTGTTCCTCATCAGTTTTTTGCTCGTACATATGTCTGTCAATGCACTCATATTCTATAATGATGGTGGAGTAACCTTTACCATCGGAGCGCATTTTATGGCCACAAATCCCGTGATCAGGACTTTGGAAATCGTTCTTATAGCTGGATTTGTGCTTCATATTGTACAAGGGCTTCTATTGTGGAAAAAAAACAGAGACGCGCGCCCCATAAAATATGCTTATCCACTAGCAACACCCAAAATAAAATGGTATAGTAAGAGCATGACTCTTTTAGGGACACTTTTGCTTCTTTTTTTAGTGATACACACGTCCAATTTTTGGATACCCAATCGTATTCACCAGTTTCGTTATGATGAGGAGCTGCCTCTTTATGATCTGATGCTGGAGAAATTTAGTAACCCTTTTGAAGTTTTGGTTTATTTATTTGGCTGTGTTTCATTGTTTTGGCATCTATTGCATGGGTTTACTAGCGCATTTACTTCGCTAGGTATATCGCACCGACGATATAATGGTTTTATAAAATGGATGGGCACCAGCTTTTCAGTTATTGTGCCGCTTGTATTGTTCTTAATGCCACTGTCCATTTATTTTAAGTGGATAAATTGATTAACAGATTGTGTATATTCGAAGGATAGCCTAATTGTCAGTACATTAGTAATAATTGTAACCGTACCGCTGTACTATTATGTATAACATGAAAGCAAATAAAACAACCAATTCTAAAAATGATGTGTCCCAGCAGGGGATCGCATATTACCAAAAAGAACGAGAGATCTTGTTGGCATTGGGCAATGATTTGACTAAAGTTCGTGACAAGAATGATCTTATTCGGCTTTTTAAGAATGGTATAAAAGGCTTATATTTTATTACGCATACTATTGTCACCACTATCGATTATAAGGATGATACCTATCGTCCTTTCCTCCTTGACAATGATGGTTCTCCAATCCGGAACCACCCGCGTTACAGCGAAATGATAAAGGCACGTTTTCCCCTTAATGAACCATTTATTCAGGCTGTTTTGGATGCTGCGGAGCCTGTTTCATTTGTGTTATCGGATATCATGGACGATCCCAAAAGCCCAGAATTTCTACGCGTCAATTATGAAAAAGGCGTTCGGGAAATTTTAATGGCCAAATTGATGCGAGAGGGACGTGCTATTGGCTTCCTTCACATTTATACTGATCAAATAAATGGCTTTAGCCAAAATTTCAGAGATGTCATTGTCGGTATTATTCCCCAAATATCGAGTGCAGTTTCCAATATTGTAAAAAACGAAGAGCTACTTAAAAGGGAAAAGGAAAAGACTTTTTTACTCGAATTCAGTAGCCGAATGGCTGCTGTCCGAACAAAGGAAGAACTAACGGAGACTGTTCGGGATGTATTGAAGCAACTTAGTCCAAAGGGAAGTTTTGTTATTCGGCGAATCTCTGGCGATACGAAATCTCTCACAGAGCCCTACATTTATGATTTCGGTACCCATCCTGTACCGAAGGCCAAAGTGGATTGGTTTCAACAATTGCCCCTCAATGATGGTTTACAGAATCGTATTTTAGCGAGTGCTATTCCGTTGTTATTTAATGTAGACCGGGAGGTGCAGCGTGGTATTACTTCAGGTTATCTCCATTATTGGAGGTCATTGGGGATAGCGACATTTACAGGGATACGGTTGCGGAATGGTGAGACCAATCTAGGCCTGTTGCTATTGGAGACCGCCGAAATCAATATTCCTTTACTTCAGAGCATTTGTGCGCAGATCTCAACGGCTATTTCAAATACGCTGGCTAATGAACAGCTCGTTAAAAAGCAACAAGAGCAATCTTTTTTATTGGACTTCAGCAATGATATTACCCAGCTTAAAACAAAGCAGGACCTTCAGTCTGCTATTAGCAAGGTTTTGGATAAAACCCTATTCACGAGATTGTCTATGATCCGCGTGATCGAGGCAGATGGAATCCACTTATCTCCTTATATGTATGATGCAGCACTGTTTGCCGGTTCAAAATCCGATTTTGACAAATTAGCAAGCAACCTTATTACAATCGATGAATTATATACTGCTCAGGTGTTGTCCAGCAAGGAGGGACTTGTATTTAATGTTGAGGAGGAAATAAAAAAGGGAAACGATTATGCCCGATTATGGAAGACCACAGGGCGAAGAAACATGTATGGTCTGCCTTTGCGGATCGGTGATAAAAATATTGGTACGATATGGTTACTAGCAGATCAACTCAACAAAATGCTTATTAAAGGCATTTGTTCCCAGATTTCAATTGCCATCGATAATATTCGGGCAAACGAGCAATTATTAGCTTATAAAAAGAATCTAGAAATAGAGAATAATTATTTAAAAGAGCAAATCAAGACCATTTACAATTTTTCTGAAATTATTGGCAGTGGAGAGCCTATGCAGCAAGTGTATCACCTGATGTCGCTCGTGGCAAGTACTGGTACTAGCGTTTTGATTACAGGTGAAACGGGAACTGGAAAAGAATTGGTCGCCAGGGGCATACATACATCTTCGGATCGAAAAGATAAAGTCATGGTAAAAGTGAATTGTGCCGCTTTGCCCACCCACCTGATCGAAAGCGAATTATTTGGACATGAAAAAGGCGCATTTACAGGCGCCGTAGAACGCCGTATCGGCAAATTTGAATTGGCACACCAAAGTACACTTTTTTTGGATGAGATTGGTGAACTTCCGTTAGAAGCGCAATCGAAATTGTTGCGAATCATTCAAGAACGCGAGCTAGAAAGAATCGGTGGTCAGCAGACCATCAAAATTGATGTACGACTCATTGCTGCTACCAATCGTAATTTGGAAGAAGAGGTAAAAGCGGGACGTTTTCGGGCTGATCTATATTTCAGGCTGAATGTGTTTCCGATACATATACCGCCACTGCGTGAACGTCTCGAAGATATCGCACAACTTACCGATTTTTTTATACAAAAATATAGTCGCAATACGGGGCGTAAGATTAAGAAAATAATGCCGAAAGTAATTCTACAGTTGCGTGGTTATAGCTGGCCGGGAAACGTGCGTGAGCTGGAACACCTGATCGAACGATCTATTCTTTTGACCACAACAGAGATAATTGACCATATCGATCTTCCAAAGCCACATGTTGAGTCTGGGCAGGACGATCTACAGTTTCTAAACTGCTCACTTGACGAGCTGGAGCGCAATTATATTATTCAGGTGCTAAGGCGCTGTTCGGGGAAGATCTCCGGTCCGGGAAGCGCATCTGAAGTTCTTAAAATTCCCGGCAATACCTTGCACTCGAAAATTAAAAAACTACAAATTAACAAAAGCGAGTATTTTGCTTAGGATATTTTAAGTTTTATAAGACATGAAAGTATCTTAAACTATTGAAATCGTTGAGTTTGAGACATTGTAATTGAAATGAACTATTCTACCGAAGATAAGGATATTAAAAATGGAATTATTATTATCCCTGATATTAGTGGTTACACCCGCTTCGTCCACAATGTTGATCAGACAACAGGGAGGATAATAACTTATGAATTATTGTCCGCAATTATTTCAAATAATGAATTGTCGTTAAACGTATCTGAAATTGAAGGCGATGCCGTTCTTTTTTATAGATATGGGAACCAGCCCGTTCTCGAAGAATTGGTTAATCAATTTGAACGGATGCTTAATAGCTTTAATAAAAAAGTCCAAGAAATTTCTTTAAGGATGGGCAAGGGACTAAGTCTATCATTGAAAATGATTGTGCATTACGGCTCTTTTTCCGAATATAATATTAATGGTTTTACAAAGCTTTATGGTGAAACAGTGATTGAAGCTCATCGATTACTTAAAAATTCCATAAATAGCGATTGCTATTTATTGATAACAGATAAGCTCTTCGATAATTGTAATTTTTCGAAAGGCTTACATCCCAATGGGCTTCAAGCGATGCAACTTTGTGAAGTTTACGGTGAGCTTAGAAATATTTGCTATTGCTATTACGATTATCAAAATGATAGCATTCTACCAGAATAGCAGATCCTCAGTCATAATACCTCTAGCTTTTAACATCCTTTTTTTTGGCATTTTTCATGTCGAGGGTTATTGTTTAGTTTCTACCATTAGTATTTCCCAGTTTATAAAAGCTTTCAACCAACGGTTCCATTTAACGTTCTGGTAGGCTAGAATATTTATAAAATTTGAAATTGACAAAAATGTGTACCATGATAGGTACCAATAATAGGGGATGGTTGTATTATAGTTATCTAATGGATGTACCCTATAACACTGTAATTACATTATTAGCTTATGGAGATATCCAAAAGTTGACAGATTAAAATTAAATACATGAAATTAAAACATATCTTTTATCTATTATTATCATCATTGTTAATAATTAAGCCTTTTTTCTATATTAATGCTCAAACACTCAAATCTAGTCCGGACCTTATTCATGGTAAGCTTCCAAACGGCTTCAAGTACTATATTCATAAAAACACTAGGCCTCAAGCCCGTGCGACAATTTATCTAGTTGTTAAAGCGGGCTCAATATTAGAGAGCGAAAGAGAGCGCGGATTCGCTCACTTTATTGAACATATGAGTTTTAATGGGACAAAGAATTTTACAAAGGATAACTTGTTAGATTATATTAAGAAATGTGGTGTACGTTTCGGGTCGGATCTAAATGCTTATACGGGCTTTGAGGAAACGGTTTATCAATTACCAATACCAACAGACGACCCCGCATTTCTTGAGTTAGGTCTGAAAATCACGAGAGATTGGGCCGGAGAAGCGACATTGTCACCCAAAGAAACCAAGTCCGAGCGAGGTGTTGTAATTGAAGAAATGCGGCAGCGATTGAATGCATCCCAACGGCTTCAAGAACAGCGCTTCCCGATTTTATTGAATGGATCAAAATATGCCTCACGTCTGCCTATTGGAACTAAAAAAGTGATTGAGAACTTTTCACAGTCTGATCTCAGAGGATTTTACAATAAATGGTACAGGCCTAATTTGGAATCGGTTATCGTGGTGGGCGATATAGATGTAACTCAAACCCGTAAAATGATCATCTCACTATTTAGTTCGTTACGCAATCCTCCTTATACAGAAAAGCGGCCATCATATCATGTCGTTCTAGACGGGAAAAATCGGTTTCAAACTCTAGCTGATCCTGAACAGCCTCAAATAACTATTGATATAACAAGAAAACACTATTTGGCCAATGTTCGAAGTGAGCAAGATCTCGAAAAAAAAATTCAGCGGATGTTGTTTTCGACAATGCTATCAACGAGATTGGAAAATGACGGGCAAAATACTGAACGTCCATTGAGTCATATTGTTGGAGGATTCTCTCCTTTGATGGGCGGCATAGAAGCATTTTCTGTCCAGTTTTCTACGCATGACAATCAAATTGAATCGGGCTTTAAATATGCCTGGCATCTAATTTGGCAGATCAAGGAGAAAGGTTTTAGTGAAGATGAGTTAGCAAACGCAAAGAAAAAGCTCCGAGCTCAACTTTTAAGCTCACAGCGAGAAGGGTTTTCCAGAACTTCAAGTTACCTTGCCGACCGGTATAAACAGCAATTCCTGACAGGCGAGGTTTTTCCCGGAGTGAGTGTAGAAGATAGTATCTATAATTCTGCTCTTTCCACTACCGTTCTCGCTGATGTAAATAAAATAGCTGTAGAGACTCTAAGTGATTACAACCGGGATATTTATATTAGTGCACCTTCTAAATTTAGCAATAAACTGCCTCTATCAAGCGAAGTGGAAGATTGGATTGCCATGGCTCAAAAGATGGAAGTTAAAAGTCCGCAAACTGTTTTATTTCCACAGCATATTCAGTCTTCATTTTCCAATGCTGGCCAGATCGATTCCATTAAGAACTTAGGTTACCTCGGAGTATCAGAATGGTATCTCAGCAATGGTGCAAAAGTGGTTATTAAGCAAACATCTGATCCAAGTGACAAAATGTATTTTATGGCGATTAGTCCGGGCGGGACATCCCTATATAGTGATAAAGATTTTCAATCTGCGGCGAATAGCGCTAGCATCGTATCTAGTTTTGGCACTAAAAATCTGTCGGCGCCCTTATTGAAACAATTTATGGACGAACGACAGCTTAACCTTCAATCTTTTATTTCCGAACATCATGAAGGAATGCAAGGGAGTGCCCCAATATCGCAAATTTCTGATTTTCTTGAGCTCATTCATCAGCGATTTACCTCACCTGAAAAGGATCAATCAATTTTCAATAAGATTATTGATGATACGCGGCAGGGGATTTCTTTTCCGCATAGCAATCCCGATATTGTTTTTTCAGATACTATTTCGGCATACATAAGTGGAGGAAATAGTAGAAGAACAGCGCCGGATCTTCGAAAAGTTGGTGAGATAGATCTCGAGCGGGTTATGGATATCTATCGTGAGCGATTCGCAAATGCGGGTGATTTTACATTTATTTTCGTGGGTCGAATGGACACGCTCAAACTACGAAGTCTCTGCGAAAGATATTTAGCCTCGTTACCTGACCACGGTATACGTGAAAATGTAGTAGACATAGGTATACGCACACCTAAAGGACAAATAAGTCGTCTCGTGCGTGCTGGAATCACCCCAAAAGCTACTGTCAGGCTTATTTTGGGTGGGGATTATCAATATACGTTAAATGAAAGAATGAATGTTACTGCCCTACAGGAAATTCTTCAGTACCGTTTGCTGCGAAAGTTGAGGGAAGAGCAGGGAGGTGTTTATACACCACAAGTGATATCTAGTCAGCGTAAATATCCCAGTCCCAGATATAGCTTTACAATTAATTTTGGATGTGACCCTTCGCGAGTTGACGAACTTATATACCTCACTCAAGCAGAAATCCGGTCAATGTCCGAATCAATATCCCAAGATGATTTAGATCGGTTCAAAGCAGAACAACGGCGCCAAAATGAGCTAGCGTTACAGGATAATGGATTCTATCTAGGATATCTGAGCCTAGTTTATCAGGATAAGGAGAATTTAGATGTTTTTGAAAAACTTGTTGCAGAAATGGAATCGCTAAAAACTAGTACGCTTCAGGATGCAGCTGCGAGATTACTATCAGGTGAAAACTATTTACGTTTTGTTTTGCTTCCAGCTTCTTAAAAATATTTTTTATAAAAGGAGAATATGATAGGTACGTTTCATTTTGGTAGTTGTCTTTCCGAAAGATGAATGCTCATTACACCTATGAAAAGGAACCACTCGGGATGAACAAAGAAAATGTGTTTAAACAGGTCTTTGATCTTCTATTTGCTCCACTATGTTTTTATGCACAAAAAATCGTAGGATCGGTTGCGGAGGCAGAAGATCTTGTAGAAGATGTGTTTTTGCAGTGCTGGCAACGCTCTCAAGTATTTGAAGATACCGAACACGCTCGATTCTTTCTTTATCGAGCAGTTCGTAATGCAGCTTTGAATGTTGTCAAAGCGAAATTGCGCTTGGAACAAAAGCATCACCTGGCTGGAATGCTTCAAGAAAAAAATGAACAAAGTCATTTAGAAAGCATTATTCATACCGAGCTTATCAGCGAAATTTATAACGAGATAGCAACGCTGCCTAAACAGCAGCGCAAAGTAATGCTAATGAGCTTAGAGGAAGGAAAAAGACTTCAGGACATAGCGGATGAATTGAATCTCTCCCTTCAAACTGTTAAAAACTGCAAATCTAGAGCTATGGCCCGATTACGTATTCAATTAAGTAAGGAAAATTGGGTCTTGTTAGTTGCGTTAATAGAACTCATTCTTTCAGATTGAATAAAAAAACACACAACGAAATAGGTACGATTTCAATCCCTAGGTGTATTACAAATAATGATGGACCAAAATAGTTATGAAAGTGAAAAGCAAGCGCGCCGTATGGCTTTTTTGCTTGCGGCGTATTTACGGAAAGAGGCTAGTGAAGTTGAAATGCAAGAGCTTCTAACTTGGCGAAAGCAGAGCGAAAGAAACGAGACACTTTTTGAAGCACTATCTGATAGCAAAAATATCAAAAAGGACTTATTTGAGTATGCCAGATATGGCTCGGCCTCAAGATATAGGAGCTTGGCCCAGCGAATAGCCGCAGAAAAATATAATAAGAATAGAAATAGCGAAAGCTTGTTAAAACGGAAAATTATTGTGGTAGCCGCCATCTTTATTGCTTTGCTAGGTATTATCTTCTTTGTTTATCAACAGACATCCCCTGATGCTGTCCGCACACGATCCGATCAAGTAAGGCTTGTACTTTCTGGTGGGGCTACGATCATGTTGGACAGTATTAATGGAACACTTAATGTTCAAAAAAATAATATTGTAGATCAGCAAGGAAGGCAGCTTTTCGCCGATATAGGAGAGACTTCTGATCTGGTGTATTTGGAAGTTCCCGCAGGTCGCCAGCAAGAGATTATCCTCTCCGATGGATCGCGTGTTTGGTTGAATTCTTTATCATCCTTAAAATTTCCACTCGATTTTGCTAAGAATGTCCGAAAAGTAGAGTTGAAAGGTGAAGGATATTTCAAAATTAAACACGAAAAAGATAGATCATTTGAAGTAAATAGCCGATCGCAACGCACCGTCGTATTAGGTACAGAATTCAATCTTCGTGCATTTCCGGGGGAAGAAATGCGTACAACCCTAGTTAGGGGAAGGGTGAGTATTGAGAACAACAAGAAAAATAAATCTCTTTTTCTTGATCCTGGAGAGCAAAGTATAATGGCAGAAGATGGAACAACCTATAAAAGGTCAGTCGATGTTGATGCTGAGATTGCATGGAAATATGGGGCTATCAGCTTTAATGGAAAAACCTTCGCTCAGAATATGGACGAGATTGCTAGGGCCTATGGTTTTGAATTACAATATCATGGGCCAATTCCAAATCATAACCTATCAGGAAGCATTCATACTGGTGCAAATCCGGCAGTCATAGAAGCTTTATTACGTTCCATTGGTGTTGACTTTACCATCAATGGGAAGCGACTTATTATCAGCAATAGAAAGGAGGTAGATACAAGCGAATAGCATATACTATGAAAAGAAAAAAACAAATAAATGTTACTTGGATATTTCAGTGAGAATATCACTGTTATCAAAACATAACAAACCAAACTAACTATGAATTATCAAATTAAATTACCCAGCACATGCCTAAGCTTAAATTATTAATATTGATAATGCTGATAAGTAATGCAGCCTTTTCGCAACGCATTACCTTAAAGACTGATAGTCTTTCAGTTTCAGAGGTATTTTTCGCTGTACAAAAACAGACAGGTTTTCGGACTTCAGGCAAACTTGAACTTTTCGATTTATCTAAGCCAGTAAAAGTTAATGTAAAGGACATGCCGCTTTCCGACTTTCTAAAAACAATTTCAAATGATCAACCATTTGTTTGCACAATAGTCGACCGGAACATAATTATTTCTGCTAAAGTAAAGGCTCCAAAAAATGAGAAGGCATCGGTAGTACAGATGCAATCTGCCCGCATTGGTACAGCGATTTTTAAAGGGAAAATAATCGATGAAGAAGGGAAGCCTATTAGTGGTGTAAATATATCATTGATTCACAACAACAAAATTATAAGCTTCAGTGATACATATGGTAAGTTTTCTATAGCTGGAGATAAAGGCACCCTACTACGGATCAGTCACGTTTCATTTGTTCCACGTGAGCTTGCAATAACAACTGATTTAATACAAGATCCCAATATACGTTTAATTAGACAAGAGCAAAAGCTTTCTGAAGTACCGGTCAACAAGGGATATTATTCAACTACGCGGACGCTCAATACCGGTAATGTGGTATCTGTCACCGCACAGGATATTGAAAAACAGCCCGTTTCTAATCTGTTGGAAGCACTTCAAAGCAGGGTTCCGGGGCTTACCATTGTTCAGCAGAGCGGTAACCCTGGTAGCAATTTTACAATTGAACTAAGGGGCAGGAATAGTCTAAACCAAAGCAATCCTTTGTTTATTATAGATGGCATTCCATTCAGTGCGGCCTCTATGGGGCAGATTGCAGGCAATGTCAATGGCTTTTTGGGTGGTATAGGGACAACAGGAGAATCTTCGGCAGCCGGCGCTGGTGGACTAAGTCCACTTAATAGTATCAGCCCTGGAGATATCGAGCGTATTGATATTTTAAAGGATGCAGATGCTACTGCAATTTACGGATCTCTGGGTGCAAATGGAGTTATTCTCATCACGACTAAAAGAGGAAAAGCAGGTCCGATGCAAATCAATGGGCGTTTTAGTGTAGGCTTTAGTAACCCCTCGCGGATGCCAAAATTTCTTAATACGAGAGAATATCTACGGTATCGTAAAACTGTATTTAAGAACGACGCAAAAAATCCCGGACCAACTGATTACGATCTTAATGGGACTTGGGATACATCAAGATATACACAATGGGGTAGAGAACTCATCGGTCGCAAAACTGTCAATACAAATAGCTCCATTTCACTATCGGGGGGGAGCAACCAGCTGAGTTATAGTTTAAATCTAGCACACAGTGAGATCAGTCCCCCATATGATGGAGATTTTGCTGATAAAAGAACCACCCTTGGCTTTAACATTAACTCATCTTCCGTTGATAACCGCTTCCGACTAGTTTTTAGTGGAAATTATGGGCACGATTCAAATACTCTTCCAGGATTGGATATATCAAGCTTTTTAAGTTTACCTCCAAATGCTCCCGAACTTTTAACAGAGGATGGGAGACTCAATTGGTGGAATCCAACTGCAACAAATCCATATGCATCTCTTAGGCAACGGTACGATGCGCTCACAAGAAATATATTATTTAATGCGAATCTTTCATATGAACTTTTTAAAAATTTATATCTAAGGGCTAGTTTTGGTTACTCCGATATTGCTTTCAATGAACAACGTCTTAATCCGCTTTCCAGCTTCAATCCCGGTATTGCTGGGCTTTCCGCAAATTCCTTAAATGGTAACAACAAAAATAATTCTTGGATAATTGAACCACAGATAGAGTATAATAAAGAAATTGGTGAGGGAAAGATTACGTTTTTGGCTGGTACCACTTTCCAACAGTTAGAGTCCACTGGCACTACAATTAACGCCCTTGGATTTGCAAGTGATGCTATGCTTGGAGATCTAAGTGCAGCAGCCAGGTTTAGTACGCGTAATCGTTATAGTAAGTATAGGTATAATGCTGTATTTGGCCGCTTCAATTATGTTATTTTGGACCGTTATGTGATTAATTTAACTGGACGCCGGGATGGGAGTAGCCGTTTTGCCCCTGGAAAACAATTTGGAAATTTTGGGGCATTGGGTGTAGCTTGGGTATTTGGAAAAGAACCTTGGATTACACAAAAGTTACCAGCAATTAGTTTCGGAAAATTACGAATGTCTTATGGCATTACAGGTAACGACCAGATCGGAGATTATCGATACCTGGATTCCTACCTGGCCAATAATGGTATAACGTATTTAGGTATGACCGGCTTGTTTCCAAGCAGGGTGTTTAATGACGAATACCATTGGGAGAGCAACCATAAGCTTGAAGCGGCAGTCGAACTAGGATTTTTTGATGATCGGCTTATGTTAAATACAGCGTGGTACAGAAATCGCTCTTCCAATCAGTTGGTAAATCTACCTTTAGCACCAACTACTGGGAATACCAATGTACAGGCGAATCTAGCGGCCTTAATTCAAAATAAAGGATTTGAATTTGAGATTTCCAGTACAAACTTCAAGATGAATGATTTTGCTTGGAGAACATCATTAAACCTGACAATTGATCGCAATAAACTTTTAGATTTTCCGGATTTAGCCCTTTCACCTTACCGTACGCAATACGTAGTGGGAAAAGCTATAAATATCAGCGAGCCCCTTTTTCAATTAAATGGTGTCAATCCACAGACTGGGCTTTACGAATTCATTGCTGCCGATGGTCAGATCACTTCATCTCCTAACCATGTAAACGATGTAACTCAACGCAAAGAATTGAGACCATTGTATTATGGAGGGCTGGGCAATAACTTTCGGTATCGTAATTTAGAATTGGATTTTCAGCTGCAGTTTGTAAAGCAAGAGGGTAGAAATATGTTGTTTAACACTTTAGGCAGCCTACCTTTTTCCACCCCCACCAATTTACCTGAATATTTTTTGGATAATATTTGGCTCCAACCAGGGGATAATGCCAGTCTACAGCGACTCAGTGCGGGAGGTTTAGCACCAGGAGCGGCAGCAGTCATCACCGCATACAATGCCGCGAAACAGAGCGATGGAGCATATTCAGATGCTTCTTATCTAAGATTGAAAAATGTTTCATTTTCGTACAAATTTGAGGATCAATTTCTGCAAAAAATAAAGATGAAGCAGCTTCGGATCTTTGCTCAAGCACAGAATCTTTTAACAATTACAAATTATAAAGGATTTGATCCAGAAAGTCAGGGATCTATGCTCCCTCCATTGCGTACTATTGTAATAGGCACACAAATTACCCTATAAAAATCAAAAAAATGAAAGGTCTATTTTTTATACGATTCTATTTATCATTGATCATTATTACACTCATTGTGAGCTGTAAAAAATTTCTAGATGTGGGTAGTCCACTTACAGAGACATCTTCAAAAGATATTTTTGCCAGTGATAATAGTGCCACAGCGGCTATGCTCGGCGTTTACGGCGAATTTATGAAAACAGCAAATTTGAGTATTGGAGCTTCAATGTTTCTCGGACAGTCTGCCGACGAATTCAAAAGCTATGCCGTAGCACCGTATTCTAATTATTATACCAATAACTTAAATGCAATAGATAACAACGATTTCTGGACTGCCTATTACGGAAGTATATATCGTTGTAATGCTGTTTTGGAAGGAGTGTCAAGATCGTCCGCAATAAGTTCAGAAGTCAGCAAACAACTTCGAGGAGAAGCACTTTTCATGAGAGCTTTTCTCCATTTCTACTTAGTCAATATTTTTGGCGATGTACCCTATGTTGAAACAACTAATTACAGAGAAAACAACCTTGCTCCTAGAGAATCCATCGAGGCGGTTTACAAAAAGATGATTGCGGATCTTCAAGAAGCTAAAACATTATTGAGTGATACATTTCCTGATGCGACAAATAAGCCTTCAGCAGAACGGGTTAGACCAAATAGGACTGCTGCTGAGTCCATGCTCGCTCGTGTTTATCTTTATATTGGCGAGTGGGAAAAGTCGGAGGAGGCAGCCAATGCCGTTCTTTTGAAAAAGAACGATTATGAGTTAGTTAATAATCTTAATGATGTTTTTAAGAAAAATAGTAGAGAAGCTATTTGGCAGATGATGCCAAGTGATGCTATAAATACGAATGGTTTTGAAGGATACACTTATATTCTTCTTTCTCCACCAGGGGCTTTAGGGAGATTTACTTTTGCGCTCAATGAACCTTTGCTGGATGCGTTTGAAAATGGAGACAAGCGCAGGAATAATTGGATTGGAACATTTCTTTCATTTTTTTATCCATTTAAATATAAGATTGGAGCCCTTTCGCAACCCACTTCTGAGTATTCTATGGTTATTCGGCTCGCCGAGGTCCTATTAATTCGGGCCGAAGCCAGAGCTATGCAGGGAAAATTGGAGGAAAGTATTTCAGATTTAGATAATATTAGACGGCGAGCAGGCTTGCCGATGATTGCTCACATAAGTCCTATGATCAATAAACAGAAATTGTTAGAAACGATCTGGCACGAACGCCAGGTAGAGCTTTTCAGCGAATGGGGACATCGTTGGTTTGATCTCAAGAGAACCAGAAGGGTCGATGCTATTTTGGCTCCAATCAAAGGCGATAATTGGCAGTCTACTGATAAGCTTTTTCCTATTCCTAAAATACAGATTGATTATTCTCCGGCGTATATTGACGCACAAAATCCTGGATACAATTAATTATTATAAAAATAAAATTTGTCATATGAATAAAATATTATTAATACTAGTCTATTTGATACCATTCGTAAGCCTAGCACAAGGGAGTTTTCATATTAGTGGTCATTTTAAAAATGACAAATCCCAAGGCAGGGTCTATGTTGCGTATTCAACTCCTCAGTTTGAAATAGATTCTGTTGATGTCACAAACGGTCATTTTCGACTTGATAGCAAAGAAGTGCCAGAGTTTCCTGTTATGGTTACCTTGAGTTACTCGAAATATAGTAAAGGAGCGCGGAGTATGGGAAATTCAACGATGTTTCTATTTTTGGATGATGAAAAATTGCAGATGGAAATTGACGAAGATTTCAAAAAGGCAAAAATTACTGGATCAAAAATATATGATCAGATGTGCCAATATGTCGATTATATCAAAGTACCCGGAGAACCGTTGGGTATTTTACCGGTAAATGGTATTATTACTTTTGGGGCTTTGCGTTCGGGGTCAATAAATCCTCCTGGCCAACAAATTGAATCAGCCCCATTGACTAAAGCCGATAGCGTTTTGGCGGAACGAGGACGGATGGAACGTATCGCTAATGAAGATAGAAACACCAGGCTCGAAGTAAGAAAGATGCTTCAGATAAAATATATAGAAAATTTTCCTGATTCCTATTTCTGTTTAGTTGCACTCAAGGAGATTGCCGGTGTATATATGAATGTGGATGAAGTGGAACCGTTATTTCTTAAGCTTTCACCGCGCTTACGTAATACTCCAAGTGGATTGGCATTTGCAGCACGTATTGAAGCCGAAAAAGTAAACCCTACCCCCAGAGTGGATATAGGAGCTGAAATAAGGAAAGCACTTTCAAAAAGTAAAGAGGGACCTCGTACTAAATTCAATATAGGTGAAGTAGCTCCTGATTTTAGCCTGCCAAATACCGATTCTAAAATGATAAAACTCAGCGATTTTCGTGGAAAGTACGTTTTGGTAGATTTTTGGGCAAGTTGGTGTGTTCCTTGCAGAAAGGAAAATCCAAATCTAGTTGAGGCGTATAAAAGGTATAAGAAAAAAGGATTCGAGGTGCTTGGTATTGCTTTGGAACGACCAGAAGACAAACAAAAATGGTTTGATGCGATAAAGGAAGATAAATTGAAGTGGACACAGCTGTCCGATTTAAACACCTTTGAATCACCTGTGGTTAAACTCTATGGAATTCAGGCGATTCCACAAAATTACCTCATTAATCCTGAAGGGAAGATTGTTGCTGTAAATTTGCGTGCAGAATCATTACTAGAAAAACTTGCAGAAATATTTGCCAGAAAGTAGTTTATGAAATTAAAATCTAAAATTGCAATTATAATGTTGTTTGTGGTTACTGTTGGTGCTTTAAGGGCACAACAGGCCACATCATTCGCTTTTGAGAAAAATCGAGAGCTACTAAAAAACGTTATTAATATTGTTAAATCCGAACACTACGCTCCGAAATCTATTGATGATAATTTTTCTTTGAAGCTGTATCAGGCAACTATTGAAAACTTAGATCCTCTGGGTCAATTATTTTTAAAATCAGACCTTAAAAAACTAGACAGGTATAAATATATGCTTGATGAGGAGATTAATGAGTTCAAAGCTTTTGCATTCTTACCTCAGCTTTTAGCTATCTATATGAACAGATTAAATGATCTAGAAAAGGACTATGCTGAAATCCTTGCGCAGCCTATGGATTTTATGATCAATGAAGATACTGGACCAATGGGACGGACGACGATAGGCATAGCCAAAAATCTACTACAGATAAAAGAGTCTAGAAGAAAACGTATTAAATATCTCATCATACAACAGTATTATGCACTTAGGCAAAATAACCCTACAAACCGAGATCTTGCCGGTCTAGAAATACGTGCGAGGTCTACAGTAAAGTTGCGTATACAAAGATCAATCGAACGTATGAGACTCTTATCAAATCCGACACAACAGTTTGAAGCTTATGTAGATCGTATACTCAAGATAATGGATCCGCATAGTAGCTATCTATCTGCTCGGGCAGAACGTGAATTCTCAGAATTGATGGACAATAACTATGGTGGATTAGGTCTTACGCTTGATGGCGAAACTTCTCCTCTTGGTGTCAGAATTAGTGGTTTAGATATAAATGGTAGTGCTTATAGGAGTGGTAAAGTAATGATTGGCGATATTATTCTAGCGATTGGTGAAGGGGCAAAAGGAGATTTCAGAGAGGTAGCAGGCATGACAAGTGGAGAAGTCGCTGCTTTGATCCGTGGCCAGCTTGGCACTTCTTTGCAGCTGATATTGCTACGAGGAGCTGAAGATAATCGACATACTGTAACGCTAACTCGAGAGGCTAACCAGGGGAATGGCTCTCAGACCAGAACTGCAATTATCGAATATGGAGGAGTTCAAACGGGCTATATTACTTTTCCGTTTTTTTATGAATCTCTCAATAATCTAAGTAGCAGACACTGCTCATTAGATGTTGAACAAACTATCTTTGATCTTCAAAAAGAACAGGTACAGGGGATTATTGTTGATCTAAGGGGTAATGGCGGTGGTTCTTTAAGAGAAGCCGTCAGGATGGCTACACTTTTTTTAGGCCAAAGCCCTATTGTACATATTAAAGACAACAAAGGTTATCCGATTGCGAGGACTGCCAATGATATGGATATGATGATGCCTACAGGTAAACCTTTTTTTCAACAGGTTTACCAAGGCCCTCTAATTGTTTTAGTAGACGAGTTAAGTGCATCGGCCTCTGAAATTTTTTCCGCTGCAATGCAAGACTATGGTCGTGGTTTGATCATTGGAAGTAGTACAAGTTTTGGAAAGGGAAGTGTACAGAAACTTATAAGGCTAGCTCCCCCCCTGGAAGGTTCTCTCCAATTGACCTATGCACAGTTTTATAGGGTTAGTGGCTCATCCACTCAGCTCAAAGGTGTTACTCCTGATATCGTGATACCAGATCTGAACGAATATGCCGGCATCCGCGAGAGAGATCTTCCCGATCCATTACCATGGGATATGATTTCACCTTCGCATGAGATTTTGGAGAAAGATCTTTCGCTTAAAAAACTCATTGCAGATGCACAATACCGTATTTCTGCAGATAGCTCCTTAATGGACATATATGACCGATCAAAAGAAATCTCTTTTCTTAAAAAATCAAAGGTGAGCTTACAATACGACTCTTACAATATTATGGCCAAGCGACTCAATAAGCTTTCTCGTCTATCACCAACTAAAGTCAATAATGATAAATTAAGGATACGTTCGATGTTTGAGGAAAAAGACGATTACAATCTCAGATTTATAGAAAAATTACAGTCAGATAATGTTATTAATCAAGCTATCTTAACGATGAATGACTTAGCAAAATAGGGACTTTAAAGAGTTATTATTAGCCACGCCAGGCCGATATTATCGACCTGGCGTAATAAAGGCGGCAGATCTACCAACTCCCGCAAAGATAAAGGCCAATCCCGTAATCGTTGTTAATGGCAGCCATTTTAAAATGGGAGTACAGATTAAAATGAGTGCCAAAATTAAACTTATAACATTGGCAACGAATAAACTTTGTCTTTTTATGCTACTACTAGAATTGAAAAAATATGAAAAATTGATCGCTCGTAAAGCTTGTATCGAAAGAATGAAGCCAATTATAAACGGTAATGTAGGAACAACTATTTCTGCCCGAGATAAAAGAATTGAGCCGATAAGAGTGTTGATAAGACCACTTATAATCATGTAAATCAGATCTTTTTCCTGAATTTTATTCTTAATTGAAAAACAAATTTCAAAAATACCGCATACTAAAAATGAAATAGCTATTAAAGAGCAAAATTCTCCGTAGATCTCAGTAGGTATTATAATAATGTAAGAGCCAATCAATATCGAGGTAATGCTTGGTATCACCTCCGTAATCCTCAGTCTTACATCCGCAATGCATTTTTTTAAAAACAGGTTCATAATATAGCTGCTTCGTGTTTTTTTAATTAATCACTATTAATTGTCTATTTTTTATCTAGGTTATGGTTAAAAAAACTAAACTTAATGGATAATGTAACATTTAAGGATAATATCGTGTATTTTTTTATCAATTGTTTTCTAATAAATTTGAAAGTATATAAGTTGCTGTGCATAATGTTATTGTGCCCGAGATTTAAGTTTATTTTTCTCTGGCTTTTTTAGTTTTATGATAACTGCAAAACAGCATAATATAATGATTGTTGCTGAGGCTACTATTGCTCCGATCATGAAGATTGATCGTACGGCAAGTAATTGACTTTGCATTGCGGAGGATTTTGAAAGTAGCATATTGGAAATCCCTATTGCTTCACTTTTCCCTAAACCCTTTGAAGAAAGTAAGTTTTGATATAGACTTTGGCGCTGTGCCAATGTTTCATTATCTATTGTAAGTTTGCCTAGAAATTGGTACTTATAATTTTGGGTATAATAGAGTTGTAAGGTATATAAACCACTCATCGAAATTAATGTCGAACAGAACCTTGTATAAGCGCAGATAATTATCGCCGTCATTCCCGTGCTTTTTGGTACACTTGCAGAGCAGAATATTGTAATTGGAACAAATAGGAAACCACAGGCAAGCCCCTGAACGAAAATAGGCAAGCATAGCTCATTAAAGGAGAGGGCCGGAGTCACGTGAAAATAAAACCAGAGATGATAAAAGCACATTAACGAAAAACCTACGAGTAGTATTTTGGGCAAATTTTCTCTTTTTCTTAGTATTGACCTTATAGCGATAAGTGTTGCTAATATGACTCCCAATATATTAAATAGTCCAGATTGGACAACATCAACAGCATCCCAGCCAAGTACGGAAGCTGCATATCCATAGATCAGATTTATACTATCTTTCACACACCAGAATACAAGCATCAGACCAATGGCAAAAATAAACTTCGGATATTTAAAAACATTCATATCAATCAGTGGATGCCTGATTGTTGTCTTTCGATAAAAATATAAAGATAAAGCTGAAATAGAAAAAAAGGAAGCATACCGTACTGTTTGGTCGGACCACCAATATCTTTTAGGTCCATAAATAAAAATATATACCGCCGTCACTACCCCAAACGCAAATAATAGGCCGCCAATCCAGTCTATTTGATACAGAGGTAATGGTTTGCGGTCTATTTTGAGTTTAAAGAGAAGAATACAAATAACCATTGCGACTATTTGCAGCCCAATCAGAGCATAATAAAAAACTGTCCAATCCCATCTTACCACGATCCACGAAGCGCCTATTCCGACAATTATTCCGCAGGTTAGCACCAATGAGAAAAAGATAGATACCCCGATTAAGGTGGCTTTTTCGATTGGCAGTGTAGAGAACAGAATAATCAAAACACAGGCAGATATTGTACAGGTAACCGCCCCCATAAAAAAACGTAGGAAGGAAAATAATACGAGATTCTGAGTTGCCATGCATCCAAGGTTCAAAAATATTCCTATTAAAAATGCAATGATAAGGTAGTTTCTTGTATTAAAGTATCGTTGCGTCCTGAATTGTATTGGTAAAAACGAAATGATACCTGCGTAAGATATCTGAAAGGCGAACGAAATATCCTCGGACTGTGCTCCATAGAAAGATATGACATGAGCCTGTATGAGGCCGAAAGAGGCAAATTGTGCCATTCCAGCAAATAAAATCAAAATCAAACAAATTCTTGTCAATCCGGGGTATTTGTTAATCCATGTTTTAAAATAAATATTTGACCTCATGAGTTATAATATTCTAATTTTTTACCTTCACCCTTACCTTGACATTCATACCCGCTTTAAGTACATCTGTATCCTGATTCGGTACAAATTTTATTTTTACGGGAATTCGTTGGATAATCTTTACAAAATTTCCCGTTGAATTGTCGGCAGGCAATAAGGAAAACTTTGAACCAGTGGATGCCGATATGGCTTCGATTTTTCCCTTGAATATCTTTTTGCCTATCGCATCCACTTCAATTTCCACAGGTTGCCCAACATACATTCCGTTAACTTGCGTTTCTTTAAAATTGGCGATTATCCATTTATCGTGCGTATTGACTATAGAGACCAGCGGCTGTCCAGCTTGTACCTGCTGTCCTTCTAATATATTTTTTCTTCCCGTATATCCGCTGTATGGAGATGTAATGACGGTATAGCTCATGTTGAGTTTGGCCAGATCCAATAATGCCTCAGCACGCTTCTTTGCAGCGAAAAGAGAACTGTATTTTGCTTGCAATTCGTTCACTTTCATATGACCCGTTTTTAGCCCGTTTACCGTCGCATTATAACTATTCTCGGCTACATCATATCGCGTTTTAACTTGCTCATAATCCGCCACCGTTACAGCATCTTCATTCAATAAATTTTTAAATCGTTTGACGTCCTGTTCTTGCTGCCACAGGGTAGCTTTTGCTACTTTGATCTGGTCCTGATTGATTAAAGTCGATGCCTGGGCTGAATTAATGCTGGCGGCTAAGATTTCCTGTTGTGCCTTGGTGTCTTCCAACATTGCCTCTGCCTCTTTAACTTTTTGTGCGTATTCTCTATCATCCAGTATTACAAGTGTATCTCCTTTTTCAACCATCTTATGTTCTTCAAAGAGTACATCTTTTATAAATCCTCCCGCCCTTGCAGATACAGGATTAATAAATGATTCTATCTGCGCATCATTTGTATCTTCGTAGCGATTCGAGTACGTGATGTATTTTATGAAATAGATCATCGCAACGACTGATAAGATTAATACAGTGCATGTCGTCATGATACCCATTATGGTAGCCGTTCTTGAATTTTTATTTTTTGGTTTCACGATTTTTTCTGTTTTAAATTTTTCCTGTTAAAAAAAGTAACCTGTAGTATACCGAAAGCGCGGCAATATTTGCCTGTATATGATTAAATTTAGCCTCATATAAGAGGTTGTCAGCTTCAAGTAGATCCGTCAGCAAACTTAGCTGATTGGAATATTTTGCATTTTGAATTTTATAATTAGCTTCGGCCTGTATAATAGACTTTTCGATAACTGATATTCTGTCGATAGATTCAGTATATTTGATGAATAAAGTTTCCACCTCCTGCTTTACATTCTCTTCAATCCATTCTTTCTGTTGTTTAAGCCCACTTTCTCTTATCATCGACGCGTACACTTTATTTTTGTTTTGGTATAATGAAGAGATGTTATACGTAGCTTTTATGCCAACAAGTCCTACCCCTACAGTCTGCGGTTTCGGCGGAAAGACAAAGGTGTTGGGATAATTGAATCCGTAACCACCGAATATACTAAGGTTAGGAAGGTTGAAGGATTTTACAATTTTGGTGCGATTTTCTTGCAACTGAATGTTTTTCTGCATCTTCAAAATAGAGAATGCTTCTGAATAGTTGCCCATCATTTTTTTAACATCAATCAAATTAGGAAGCTCGAGTGAGGCTGTATCTGTAATTAAGACATTTGCAGTGTCTTCTAAATTGAGTAAAAGTTTTAGCCGTTTTATCCCGATTTGATAATCGTTTTTATTTGTCTTTTGGCTCAGTTGTATATTCGATAATGCCACATCTGCACGGAGTAAATCACTTCTCGTTACTTTTCCGTTGGTATAGAAGGTATTAATATTCTTAAATCGGGTCTGGGCTCTTATCGTTTGTTCCTTTAATAATTTTTCCTGATAATAATTACGTATTAAATCCAAATACTGTAGAGCGGTTTGTAAACCAATTGATGCCTTCTGTTCATTGAGATTTATAGCGGCTAGCTCATTTTTATGCTGTGCGTCATTAATGGTGAATGTTTGCCGCCCCCCAGTATATAAGTTAAATGAAGCTTCGATGCCTAGGGTGCCGGCATTGGCATTTGGAGGTTTTGGAATTGAGTTTGATTCGCCTATTACTCCATCAAAAACTGTGATATCACTATACCGCTGGTATGACGCATTTGTGGCGATATGAGGCAATATCGCCATTTTCGCATCTTTTAAGTCAGCTAGACTAGCGGTTATTTCATTTCTGGACATCTCGAGTAGCCTGTTAAAATCCTTCGACCTGTTAATAGCTTCAACAAATGATAGTCTGATCATTGTACTGTCTAAAGCCTGTGATTTAAGAACTCTTGGGATACATATCAAAAAGAAGAGTAGTATCGAGAATTTTGATTGTTTTTCTTTGTGTATCATTTTTAGTTTCTATTTCCGTATGCGAGCTAGGGAGTTATCCCAAAATCATTATTAAAAAAATCTTGACAAATTTACCTGCAGTTAATATTAAAAAAGTATATGTTTCCCCTTATTTGGTGGACAAAACACTTTTATGTGTACGTGGGAGTTGAAATTGAGGTTTGAGTAAAACCAGCATATCACTATTTGCAGGTGCTGATATTATCAGCCCTAAATTTTATAGTGTTGTAGGAACTTAGAATTTTTGAGCGCCGTCTATTCTATCAAGGTCATTTTAAAAAATGCTTTGTCAGGTCGATATCAGTGGAGGTTTAGACAGATTATTCAGGAGCATTCAATTTTATTCTGCTTGCTTACCGAAAGTTTTAAAGTCCTTTCGAAATTGGCCGGGTGAGACCTTGGCCAACTTGCTAAAAATTCTGTTAAAATATTTAGGGTCATCATAGCCCATCTCAATGGATATTTCTTTGATTGTGAGATCTGTATAGCAAAGTAGGCGCTGGCTTTCCCTCAGTACTTCCTGCTGGATAAAATAAGTAGCTTTGAAACCTGTCACCGCTTTTATGGTATCACTTAAGTAGGTAGTTGAATAATTCATTAATTCGGCATATTCGCTGGGCTTTTTTAGATCATGGTAATGTTTTCTTACCAGTCTTTTATATTTTTTAGTTAATTCAGATTTTCCTCGTGAATGTTGTTTTGACAAATATTCCGCAGTAGCCTGAAAGGCAGCTGCAATCTTATATATTCCAGGTCGTATTAAAGAAGCTACTGCAGCCTTGTGAAAGCTCCTTAATGTACAGTCATTGTAAGTTGTAAAAAGAAGCTGGAAATAATGCTGATACCAATCAAAATCAGTCGATGAAAGCGAGAGTACAGGTTCAGAAAAAGATGCGTCTTCGATTGTCAGGCGTACATGTTCATCAATGATCTTATTGTCCAGAAAAAGTATCCAACCTTGGCTATCGCTTTCAAAGCTTATTGCACGTTGGATCTGCCCGGGAAAGAGAAAGGCCAATTTTGTCTGTGTGACTTCTATCTTTTTAAAATCAATCAAAAGCTTCGCTCGGCCCTTAGTTAAAAAAAGACATATGAAATGGTCATTACGGTGCAGCTTACTTATACTTTCAATAAATAACGAAACGAAAGCGTTATTGATCTTTTCAACGCGTACACCTGATATATTATCTTTTAACGGCCATACAGGAATACTATGTTTCATAGATTACTAATTTTATGTCGCAAAATAATCAGTTTTTCAATATAAATCAATTGTTGCTTGCATATTGGAGATTTCGGACAATGATGGCACAAAGGAGAACTGTTTTCTTCCCGGTACAGAAGATTGGGCTTTATTGCCCGAATTGGTCAGAGGTTCTGAAGATATATTTGTTTCTAAGACAGCGAATGATTCATTTTATAAAACTGATCTTCAGATGATATTACAGCGTAAGGGAGAGAAGGAACTGATTGTGACCGGATGTGCTACAGATTTCTGTGTGGATGCTACGATAAAATCAGCGATAACAAGAGATTATTGTATCACCATAGTTTCGGATGGGCATACCACAGCTGACAGACCAATGATCCCTGCTAAGCAGGTGATAACCTATTTCAATTGGTTATGGTCTGAAATGACAGCGACGCAAGGGATGATCAACGTTGAAGCCTGTCAAGCTATTTTAGAGACTTAAGTATTGAGTGAAGATAGGTCCTGATTTTTTCAAGTTTTTCTTTTCTTGCGTCCTTTATTGCCTGCTTGCTTTATTGCTTGTTAGCTTTATCGGCGGCTTAATTGCTATTTTGCTAATTTGTTGATATATTGGATATTTTGATGCCATTGACCATCTAGATTCGAAAACGGATGACCAGTCGATAGGGAAGATTATTTAATCGTACTAAGCTTCCCAAGTACCTTCATATTTAACTACTTTCCATTTGCCTTTTGTTTTTTCTAGAATAAAATACCATCCTTCGCCACACCATCCACCACATAGATAATCCAGGGATACAAATGCTTTTTGACGGTCATGCGTCAGGATCGGTAAGTGGAAAACCATCTTTGTGAAAAAACGTTCCTCAGCGATCAATTTATTGCTGTCTTTGACTCTGAATTTGCGGGCTATCGCCGGAGGAATATAGACTGTATCCCTGTCTCTTGTCTGATTTAGGAAACCAATAGAGTCCTGTGGGCTATCGCCGAGATGGTGAAATAATTCCTTGATTCCAATTTCATCTCCTGGGGGGTGATCCCCCTTATAAGACGTGCTTATGGAATCTTTGGTAAATATGGATTCGATATACGTTTTAGGTTCTTCAGATTTGATCGTTCCATTTATATAAGAGTTATAGGTAAGTATTGCTTCTAGTATTTCCGCATAGTCTTTTTCAACTTTAGAATAATCAAAGCGTTTTTCTGGCATTCTTGCTTTAGGTGCTTTTTTAGTGGAGCTTTGACAAGCTACAACAAGAAATAAGAAGGGTATTAAGAAGTATACTTTCATAAAATAGGGCGAATGATTTTAAAAATGATGTCAAAAAGTCTTCTTTTCCATAATGCAATTTACTAAATTCATACATCACGTTTTTATTTATGATACTGTTGGAGGAGAAATTCAAAATTGTATCTTTTTAGATTGAGGTTAAGATCGTAAGATCTCAGTGAAGTAACTAACACTTCTAACATATAGAGAAGACAATCTTAAATTATGGATTATAGAGCGACAGGAATTGATACTTATTCGCTTACAATCTAAGTGTGAATTTTCAAAAGAAAGTCACGGAAATATATTACGGTGAGTATATAACAGAAAACTGGACTTGCAAATAAAATCGGCAGTGCTAGTTAAGCAGCTTTTTTAATTTTTTGCTCTTTGTTATTAAATTGCTCAATTGTAAGATTTCCCAATGTGGAGTGACGACGTTCTCGATTATACCAG